>Ga0207841_1000036_pt1 | contig 239339 bp, 214 predicted proteins | sample HigsolmetaGSP18D_FD_184846 | JGI IMG/M metagenome (GOLD analysis project Ga0207841, IMG submission 184846) | High solid enriched microbial communities from the Joint BioEnergy Institute, USA - SP1-8-D (SPAdes) | ecosystem: Engineered > Bioreactor > SSF (Solid state fermentation) > Aerobic >...
CCCCCCCGCCGCTCGACTCGACCTGCCGTGCGACCGGCGGCTTCTCGTCCGGACCGCATCCAGGACCGCAGGTTGTGTGAGCGGTCGCCCCTGGAGCTCGTCCCAGTGCATCGGTCTCTCGAACCCTGCGAGGGTCTGCAAGTCGACGTGGAAAGGGTACACCGGCTGCCTGCAGCGGCGCACGAACCGGGTCTCCTGGTCGGCAACGGAAATTAAGACGTGGACGTGCCGTCGAGTCACCTCCGAGTAACCCGTTTTACGCCATATATATAGATATATATATATATATATATATCTATCATGGCTGGCAGCATCAAGGATGGTCCACCGTCCCCATCGGTGAACCGGAGCGGCGGTGACCAGGAGCCCGGAGACATGGCGGAGCGCACTCCAGTCACCGAGTCCACGACCGAGAACAACGCCAACGCGAACGGGGTCGCCCCGAATGACCAGAAGCCCGCGGCGACCAACGCCAAGGATCCCACGAGGCCGCGAAGGAAGAAGGCCAGGAGGGCCTGCTTTGCCTGCCAGCGGGCGCATCTGACATGCGGTACGCTGTCACCCGTGGTCCATCCGCATCCGACTTCCCGTGTTCCATGTACGATTCGCGGGGTGCTGATACGTGATTCACAGGCGACGAGAGACCGTGCCAGCGATGTATCAAGCGCGGCCTACAGGACGCATGTCAGGACGGCGTCCGGAAAAAGGCCAAGTATCTGCACGACGCGCCGGACGGCGCTCTGATGCCCGGGGTCGGCGGGAATTTCTACAACAATCCAAATGCGATGCGCAGCAATGTGAACCTTTCGACGACCGGCGCCAATGTGGTCAAGACTCAGCAGAACTCCAACAACAACAACAACAACTTCTACAGCCCGCAGCAGTCGAATTCGTATAATGTCTATCAGCAGAACAAGTCTCACGACCCGGTCCCGCCCCAGCTCCTGCAGGAGAATAATGCCATGAACCAGGGCTCCTTCAACGCCCAGTCGCCGGTGTCGCCGACGTTCAACATGCAGAATCCCGGCGGCATGGCTTCTTCTTCGGTTCCTCAGCGGTCGCCGAACACGACCACCGCCGGAGGGCCGTCGCAGTCCCAGAACACGCTGGGGGGCGCCTTCTTCGACCCGAGCGATCCTGCCCTCTTCAACTTTGACCTGGCCAGCATGAATTTCGGAAACCGTTACGGCGCGATGGAGTTTGGCATGCTCGGACATTTGGCCACCGGCGCTGGGGAGACGCCGCCCAGTGACACCGCGACGCAGCGTGGCTCGATCGGACGGAGCGGCTCGGTGCAATTTTCCACCACGCCCGTGACCGGAGCCGGTTTCGGAGAGAGCCCGTCGAACCGGCAGCCGTTCACGTTTGGGGAACCCCTCATGGACGACTGGTCGAATGGACAGACCGCGGCCCCGGGACATGTGAACGTGGGCGGTATCTACGGCCAATCCGGTCAGAACAACGTGGTCCACGGGCAGGTGCCCCAGCAGGAGGCACCACATGCGTTTGCGATCGAGAGCCATCCCCCGAACTTCACCAGCCCGAGTTCGACGACGAGTCCCCCCATGGCGACCGGTTACGATGACAACAGCACGGCGGCGGCGGCGGCGGCGTTCAACCAGAACAACAAGTCCAATCTCTCCGACCCGAACGGACAGCGGTCCCTGATTTCCAGTCTCAAGCAGCAGAACTGGCAGACGGGCATCAAGCGACGACAGCGCAACCCATCGACCATCTACGAGAGTGTCAAGGAGCCTTACTCGTACACCACCGGCTTCCACAACCTGACCGCGTTCATCCAGCGGCGCTTCTCTCCGCAAAAGACCTTGCAGATTGCCAAGGCCCTGGCCTCGATCCGTCCGTCCTTCATCGCGACCACCAAGACGCTCAACCGGGACGATCTGATCTTCATGGAGAAGTGTTTCCAGCGCACTCTGTGGGAGTACGAAGATTTCATCAATGCCTGCGGCACGCCGACCGTCGTCTGTCGGCGCACGGGAGAGATCGCGGCCGTCGGGAAGGAATTCAGCATCCTCACCGGGTGGAAGAGAGACGTCTTGCTCGGGAAGGAGCCCAACCTCAACATCAACACCGGCGGATCTGCCGGCCCTGCGGGGCGTGGCACCTTCACTCCCCGGACCGAACCCGGTCGCCTGCAGCCGGTGTTCATCGCGGAGCTGCTGGACGACGATAGCGTGATTGAGTTCTACGAGGACTTTGCCAAACTCGCGTTTGGCGACTCGCGCGGCAGCGTCATGACGACGTGCAAGCTTTTGAAATACAAGACCAAAGAAGATGCGGAGCGCGAGAGGCAGATGGAGGCGAGTTCCAACGGCAAGTGGAACGGCAAGGGGGGGATCGCGGGTGAGGATGGAATCAATCAACTCGGATCCAAGGACGGGAAGGTCGAATGCAGCTACTGCTGGACGGTCAAAAGAGACGTATTCGACATCCCGATGCTGATCGTTATGAATGTAAGGCCTCCCGCTGTCGCCAACCTTCGTTGCGAAGAAACAAAAAAAAGTTTGGGACTAACATGGATGACCAACAGTTCTTACCGTGCATTTGATCTCCTGCTGCATCTCTCATGGGGGGTGGGATTAAAAAAGGATACCACTGTTATGTCTTGCGGAGTTTCTTTGTTTCATACCCTTTCGACGATGAAAACGATGGCTTTGTTTGATTTTTGATTTGTACTTTCCCCGTACATATTGTTCTCGGGCAGACCGCTGCCTTTCTTGTACAGCTTTATTTTGTCTTTTTTTTTTCTTTTTCTTTTCCCGATCTATTTCTTGTTGTATCTGAACTGTTCCCAGCGCGATGTGCTATTTCTGTTACGGGTATGCGGTCGGGATTGCATTGCGGATTTTTTTTTTTTTTTTTTTTTTTTTTTTTTTTTTTTTTTTTTTTTTACGAGGCGATGCTTGTTGTCTAAAAGTTATTTGCGATCTGTCGAAGGTGCTCGTGCACTGGGTGAATGAAAGGCCTTCTGTGGAGGGTTCCGTCGAGACAGCGGTTTGTGGTCTCACGGACATCTGCCCACCCAGCATGGCGCCTGATATCCATTGTTTCTGCCCATCTGTCTAGGGGTTCCGAGTGGTAGTATGAGAAGCAGAGGAGCATATAGTCCGTTATATAATTGTCCAGGTGCCCTTGCCGTTCATGTGCTCGTTCCATTCAGTATATAGGAATGTGGATGGTTGAGTTTTAGCCTACAATCCCTGCCACTCTTCGATGGCATCACTATAAAGACAGAAGTATGGAGCTCTCGAATTATGCGCCTTTAGAATAATGATATCGAACGCAGCGTTCGCGACATGCCGCCCGACCAATGAGCGCGCGCGCTTTGCACCCCAGCCGTCCCGCCTTATCGGTAGACACGACCGTTCTGCGGCCTTCCACCCCGCTCGATCTGACTCTTGTGCGCTCCCCGCCGTGAACCCCAGCCCGCGCAGCGGAGGGTTTCTTCTCGCGTGGTTCTATGATCCTCCGCGCCTGGAAACGCCGATAGCCAGAGTCGAGAGACAGTCCCGACACTCCCACTTGCATTTTCTCTACATTTCTCGACTCGACTCACGAGCCATGCGACCTGACGGACCGCGCGATCCTGTCGCGGGGCCGGAGAGCGGTCCAGAGCCCCCGTTCCCGATCAGGCTGTCCGGACCGGTCATCAAGGGCTTTGGAAGGGGGAGTAAGGAGGTATGTCTTCATCATTGCGTGCTGTGCTTTTTGTGATTTTTTTTCTCTTTATTCTGTCGAATTTGGTGGTTTCCGTATTTGACTGATCCCAGCAAGACGAGTGCGAATACGAAGGCTAATGTCTCATCCAGCTCGGCATTCCCACCGCCAACATCCCTCCGGACGGCCTGTCCGCGTACCCAGACCTGCAGACGGGCGTCTACTACGGCGTGGTCGCGCTGGACCCGGCCCGGTTCGTCTACGACAGGGCGACGTCGACGGCGCACATCGTGGACGGCGATGATGGCGACGCGGACGCGGAGAAGAAGAGGCGAGAGGCCGCCGGGCCGGCGACCATCTTGCCCGCCGTGCTGAGCATCGGGTATAATCCGTTCTACAAGAATACCGTGCGGTCGGTGGTACGTCCCCTGCGTTCTTCATCGCATGCCTGTCGTATACATATTCTTCACCTCCGGCATCGGATAGACAGATGACGATCTAACTTCGACCAGGAAATCCACATCCTCCCCCCTCTCTCCTCCGTCCCGCCGCCCCCTCCGACGACGACGACCACCACCACCTCCTCCTCCTCCGAAGGAGAAGAGGGAAACAAACCCCGCCTCCCCACCACCTTCCACAAGCTGCCCGACTTCTACGGCACCCGCCTCAACCTGCTCATCCTGGGCTACATCCGGCCCGAGTACGACTACGTGTCGCTCGAGGCGCTGGTCGACGACATCCGCATTGACTGCGACGTCGCGCGGCGCAGCCTGGCGCGGCCCGCGTACGTGGGGTACCTGGATGAAGATGGTCAGGATGCTGTGTCTGAGAAGGTGAGGGAGGGGAGGGCGTGGTTGCGGACGTTTTAGCGGCTCGTCAGCGGCCTTTTTCGGCCTTGAATTTGGCCTTGGGTGATGAGCGATGATTTCTTTTTTCTTTTCTTTCTTCTTTACGAATTTATGGAGCTGTCTAGAGTTTTTTTTAGATTTTTTGTTTATCTTATCTGGGTGGCCTGTGTTGGACGTTGGATGTTCTATCTATATCTATAGACTTAGTAAAGGAAGGAGCATCTCGCTCCAGCATACATACATACATAACATAGACGACTAGAATTGGAAGAAAGAAGAGAGAAAAAAGCGGATCATATTAGAAGTTTTTCTTTTCTTTTATTGCAGATGAAGAAGACATTATTTCCTCAAGATGCTAAACGGACGGAAGAAAAAAAAATCTCCGCTATGATATTGTTTTTTTCCCTTTCTTTAAGGGACTTATTGCATGGAATAGAGTATATAAGCAAAGGAAAAAGAAAAAAAATTCATCAATAGGTGATAATGGAAGAATTAAAAATAAATGTATGGAGAACTAGATACGAGTCCATTTCATAACCATTATTTCGTCCCCCTGGAGCACGCACGGAGTACTGTACATCGTGCGAAACGGCAATCAAACCGAATCAAACGGTGCAAACAGGTTTAGACCTAGACCTAGACCCCTGCCCTCCGCTTTCCGCTCCGCTCCGCTCCTCGCAAGGTGTCGACGTCAACCCTTGCCCATTCTGGCAGTACGGGGACAGGAAGGTGTTGTTATTGTGGAGAAAAGCATTTCTTGCTTGCTGTTCTGCTCTGCTCTTTTCCCTTTATTTTTCTGTTTTGTTTCCCCACCTTTCATGTTCCTCCAATTAACTAATTCATCAATCCCTATTGATGATATTACTTCAATTTTTGCAATTGATCGAAATCAACAAGTCAATTTCCCCCCGCCCTACGTCCCCTCCCCCCCCGCTCCGCGCCTCCGACCCGCCTCCCGCCGGCCGGCTGGGACATATATATATATATTAGCACATACTCGTCTTATATGTCACTTCGTCATAGAATGGATAAGCACCAAGTCCATCATTTACAACACGACAAATAACAAATACTGTATACTATAAAAATGGAACCCCTCCGCCGCACAGCCGCCGACCTCGCCCGCCGCGTCCGCGTCCGCGCCTCTACTACTTCTCCATCTCGATCCCCACCGCCCTCACCATCATCCCCTTCCATGGTCCAAGAACAGGACCAAGAACAAGAACAGGGCCGGGAAAAGGGACAGGGCGCTCCCGCCCGCCTCGTCATCGCGTCCGACGTGCCCGAGGACCGGTTCGACCGGACCATCGCGCGGCGGTTCGGGGACGAGGGGTTCGATGTCGTCAGGTATCTCCGGTTGCAGTCCAGAGCTGGGAGGGAAGGAGGGGAGGGAGGGGATGGGAAGGAGGAGCGGAAGGCGTTCGAGGCGGCGGTGCACCGCGTTGAGGACGAGCTGGAGCTGGAGGAGGGGGAGCGGTGGGGTGTTGTTGGTTAGTATATATTGTCCTTCCTTCGTACCTACCTACTACTGTATATACAGTGTGTGCAGTATGTACATGTACCAAATGTACTGCTGTGCATACATCTGTTTACATACTACTACTGAGATATATGTTTATCTGGTGTGGACTGACTGCAAGCCTACCGCACCGCTGCATCCGCTCTCCTCCTCGACATCTGCCGCGCCAGCAGCAGCAGCAGCAGCAGCAGCAGCAGCAGCAGCAGAGCCATGCCGCCGAAACTCTGCGCGCTTGTCGCGTATTATCCTTCCAGCGTCCCTCCCCAGGTCTCCGCCGTCTCCTCGACGACCATCTTCCCGCCCTCCCTCCACGTCGTCGTCCACCTCGCCGGCGACGGCAATCCCACGCAGGCGCGGGACAACGTCCGCCTCTACTCCTACCCGGACGCGGAGGTTGGGTTTGCCGAACGCGCTCCCCACGGAGGCAGAAAAGACAAGGATAAGTATGATGAAACCAGCGCCCGCCTCGCATGGAGCCGGACACTGGCCTGCCTGCGAAAGGGGTTCGGGATCGATGTCTCCGCGGCGGTGGAGGCGGTGTGGGAGAGGCATCTGCGTGCGGTCTTTGGGGTTGGGTTTGGGACGGGGGATAAAGATAAGGATGTCGATGTTGACGGGGTGATGGCGACGTTTGCAGATGATAATGGTGATGGTGAGGATGGGGACGGGGACGGACCGAGCAGTAGTCCGTACGTGAATTTCGTGCCGAGTATGATCGAGGGTATGTACATACTGTATATATCCATCTCCATCCACTTACCTATCCATATACCATACATACATGCAGATATCCAGATAGGTACCTAACTGATACTGATGTCGATATATACAGGATCCGGCCACAAAACCCTCCGCCACATCTACTCCTCAAGCATCCTCCTCCCCCATCGCGATCTCCCAAGCTTACACATCCGCCCCCTCTCCCGCACGGTGGGGACCGGATCCAACACCCTCGTCGACGAGCTGCTCCTCACATTCCGCCACACGCACGAGGTCCCCTGGCTGCTGCCGCGCGTGGCCCCGACGGGCCGCGAGGTGCGCGTCGTTCTCGTGGCCGTCGTCACTGTGCGAGGAAGCGGGAAGAAGATCAAGATCGCACGGGTACACATGTACTGGGACCAGGCGAGCGTGCTGGTGCAGGTGGGGGTGTTGGAGCCGGGGGTGGTCCCTGTCCCCGGGGGGTTTAGGATGGCCGAAGGGGAGGAGAGGAATAGGTTGTAGTTTTGTCTTGGTCTAGACAGTGGGAATATATCTTTTTGTTTCTTTTTTATTGCCTTGGCTATTGGATGTGATATATAGGGTCAGCGGAAAAGAATGTATACATAATTCATGGGATCGGATTAGATACAACAGACAGGACGGGTGGTCTGCGGTTGCTGTATCTAGTTCCGTCTACGGAGTACACTTATTTTTTTTTTTCTGGAAAGAATGGGATAAATCATATCACATCGGGGCTTTTCCTTAAGGATAGGTAGGGCAAAGAGGTAGATTGGCACTTAGGTTGGACCCGCAGTACTTACACGTATAACATGACGAAAATGCAACTTTGCAGTTATCCACATGATTCGTTTTTGCGGCGACACGACAATTTTCACTATTTATCCCCTCTAACGTTAGTCTATTGGCCGTCAGTTTCTTTTCGTGGATCGCAAAATCCAAAAGGTGCTACTATATGCACGAGGCAAGTATCATACGTGTTTGTTTCCCTCTCCCAAACTAATATTTTCGAAACTATATTTCCACAGACACACTCCGCAAGTCGAGCACGACTAATTCAACTGTCAAACCTTCTCGTCGGCGCGTTGGTAGCATATAGAGGGTGAGAACCTGGCAGCGGACCTGGTGGGCGCGGCCTGTGGCCAGGGAAAAGGAGTTAATATGTGCAGGGAAATGGTAAGGTAGCCAGCCAGGAGCTGCCGGAAGGCGATGTGATACAGCTATGATACCACGGACCTCTAGGAAGGATAACATGACTCGTGGCCCGTGACCGCTGTTGAGCGTTTAATTTGACGGACGTATCCTGCTCTTTCTATCCTGCGGTATGATAAGTGGGATTAGATATTTTAAATGCCTACATGGCCAGCGTTGAGGGAACCTTGCTCCAGGTCGGACGCCTCTCCGGATAGTGTCTTTCAAGACAGCGCCTGCAGCATCGTTGCAAGCCCCCTGACGTCCTCGCTCACGCCATTCGGACTCTTCAGCGTCCTCACGCTGGCACTCTGCGCGATGGGTATGATGTCTTCCAGACGTCGCTCGCCTTTGGCATCCATCGACAGCCCCGCCACGAGCACCCCGAGCAGCGTGTCCCCGGCGCCATTCACGCTCACCATCTCCCTGTGGGTCAGCACCTCAGCAGGAGGGAAGAGCCGCATGTATACGCCCCCGATGAGGTCGTCTGCCGGTGCGCGCGCAAGGATGTAAGGCGCGGAATCGGGAGACGTCAGGCGTGGATCGCCCGGGCGGAGCAGCTGGGTCAACAGCACACCCTGTGCGCCGAGCTTCGTAACGACACACGGGACAAACGGGAGCAGCTGGATGCTCTGCTGCGGGATGCCCTCGTCGACAAGCGCCGCGGATGTTATCGCGACGAGCCGGTCATGGGAGTCTGCGCCCGTCATACCCAATGCGTCGATGACGCGCCACCAACCTGCAGACTCAAAAAGTTCGGCTTCCCGTGCTGTCGTATACATCGCCGACAGTTCGAGCTTGTTCGGGGTGGCAAGACTGACGATGTTGTTGGGAACCGCGTCCGAGGGTCCTACAACCGGTCTGAGCCCGGCACTCTTCCCCTTGCTGAAGAGCCTGGTCGACTTGGCCGTCGACACGGGCTCGAAAGCGACGCGAGCGCCGTACTTCCTGGCAGCAGCCATCCACTTGCCCATAACTCCGCAGCTCCAGTTCGCGTCTACCACCACCCAGTTGGGCTGTGTTCGGCGGAGGATCGGGTCCCAGAAGCCATCGAAGTCGAGATCGTGCTCGGGCATTTCCATAATGCCCATGTCGGCCATGGCGAGGACGAGATCTTTCTTTGCATCGTTTACGGCGACGTACTGTGCTGTCCGCGCCCCCATCGAGGGGGACAGGACCTTGATCCCTCCGGGGCTCAGCTTCTCCTTCTGCAGTGTCGAGAGGGCGGCGCGGCCGCTCAAGTCGTCCGCGACAACGCTGCAGAAGACAACGGAGCTGCCAACGTAGCTGGCAGCAATGGCAACATTATGGCCGACACCGCCCAGGCTCTGTCCGATAATAGCTGGATTCGAGGTGTGCGGGATAGGTGTCACCTGGGTGCTGTGCTGGGCCAAGGGAGCATAGTCGCAGGAGAAATCGATTGCAAGTGAACCGGCAACTAGCACATCGGCCTTCTCTATGTGATCAACAGTGGCACTGCCTGTGTCTGGTGTCTTCGAATCGTCCACGGCTGACGCTGCTGGGCTAGGTTGAGCAGGCGCAGGCATCACAGAATGCGCCGGCATTCGCCTACAAAAGACATTAGTATCAGCGGAATCCCTCAACCGGTTTCAGGATATTAGCTCACCGGTCAGGACGGCCTTTGTCCGACTCCTCCAGTTTAGCAAGTTCCACGGCGACTTTGGTTGCTCGCGCGACATTCGACTCGACCAGAGCTCGGTTGGCTGCCACACTCCTTCCGCCGCTAAGCTCCTTTATTTTGGCTAGCACGAAGGGGGTATTGTCGCTCCCCTTGAATCCCTGCTCATCAGCAAGCCGGAGGGCCTCCTCGATGATTTTGTCCATCTCGTGTTTGGGAATTGAGTGTTCCTGTGGTACGGGGTTGGCAAAGTGAATTCCAGACGATACCGGAAGCTTGGACTGGGCATCTAATTGCGTGTAAGTAGGTCAATTCGACGTGGGAGGAAAGGACACATACAAACTATAGCCGCAGCTTCGGCCTCATTCTGGATGACCTTGGGGCTTTTGATCCCACTCTCCCTGGTGAAGAATGCGGGAAAGTCGACCGGTCCCTCACGGCCGTCTGCGAATGTCGCTACACAGACGCCTTCAGTCTCAAGGTACTCCAGCGTCCGCGGGATGTCCAAGAAGCTCTTGCACCCGGAGCTGATGACGGTGACAGGGGTCCGTCCCAGCTCAGTGAGATCAGCTGTCTAGGTCAGCAGGCAACCTGGCTAGCTATTACTTTGTAGATAGCTACCTGAAATGTCCATTGAGATTTCTCCTCCGCGATGTACACCACCTAGCGATGTCAGCCCTCCGCACCGTCCCGGTCCATACGGGAAACCCACCTAGCCCGCCGGTTCCAAAGACCTTGATACCAGCAAGATGTGCAAGCACCATCGTGCCCGAGACCGTCGTGCCGCCATGTATCCTCTTCCCGGCCATTCCCTGTCCCGCTTCAGCATTGGTCCCGGAACGCTGTGTCGGAGTGGCTGTACCAGGCCGCAGATGTAACCGAGATCTCGACGTGAAACCTTCAATGCGGCCTTCTTCTCCGCCGCCGAGGTGAGCTCGATTAGCTCCTCCGCTTCCAGCCCAACGCGCGCCACGCCATTGATCACTCCGATCGTTGCGGGCACGCCGCCGTTGACGCGGACGACGGATTCGAGGCGTGACGCAAGAGCAATGTTGTCGGGATACGGGAAGCCTTGTAACTCAATTAGCTGCAGAGATTCAGGGACAGAGCGAGGAGGGCGCACCATGCGTGTAGATTGTAGTTTCCAGCGCCACGACGGGTTTCCCCGTTGCGACGGCGTCCTGGATCTCCTCCGAGACCTGCAGGAACTTGCTGGCAGCAAAATTAGTATATCTCCGGGGCCGAGGAAGACTGGCCAGCGACCTCCTCTCTGACCAGCGGCAGGCCCGCGCGGCCGCCCGCGAGAAGATCATTGTTGTTGTACAACAGAGGGGAAGGAAGCGAGCATAGAGCAGCGGGGTGAACGCACCCCGCGATCCGCACGGCTCGAGCGATAAGGCCGGCCCGGACCGCGCTCGGCGGCCGCGGCGCCTCCCGTACAGCGGCCGCAGCGGACACCGTAGCTCCATCGCGATCCAACGTGGATACAGACAGCGATATCCCTCCCCCGCCTTGCCTTTCTTCCTTCTTTTCATTTGCGCATTTCCTGGCGAGGAATTGCCCCGGAGCGGTCTGCTGCTCGGCCGCCCCGTCGCAATGAGGCTCTTCGCCGCAGCCACCGCGCTCTGCGGCCTGCTGTCCAGCAGCATACTATGCGCTGCGGACGACAAGCTCACAACAGCGCCCTCTTCATCCCCGCGGCTCGTCCTGCCCCGGGATTTCAAGCCCCCGCAGGTCTTCAAGAACGTGAACCTCCTCCGCAACACGAATCTCGAGAAGGGTTATGTCCGGGAGACAATCAACGTCGTCGTCGAGAACGTGGACACGCAGCCGCAGAGCGACTACTACCTCCCCTTCCCGACGGAGAACGTCAGCAAGGTCGGGGGGCTGGAGGTCAGGGACAAGAAGGCTCCGGAGAAGGGACGGTTTGCGGTCGAAGCTGCGGTGTTTGAATCCGCGAGGTTGGTGCTGTCTGCCCTCAATTGCTGTTGACTTGTACTTGCCGATGCCACGGTTGCTTGATTCAGCCATTGAACAGGTCCAATGAAGCTGACACTGTTTATACAGTGACACCCAATTCTTCATGATCCACTTCCCCGAACCCCTGGCGCCGTCGTCGCAGATCACCCTGGGGATCTCATACTACCTCCTGGGCTCTCTGCAGCCGCTCCCCGCGGCCATCAAGCAGGACGACCGGCAATACCTGACGTACTCGTTCCCCGCCTATGCCCCCTCGGCCTACACGACCGTGAGCCAGAAGACGAAGGTCAAATTCCCCAACACCAATGTGCCCGACTACACGACGACGTCGGGGCTGAAATCCGGCTCCGACCCGGACCGCCAGGGCAGCACGTACACCTACGGCCCATATGACACAGCCAATGTCGCTCCGGGAACTGCTGGAGAGCGGATCACCGTGCGGTACGAGTTCACCAAGCCCGTGCTCACGGCGTCGCTGCTGGAGCGCGACCTCGAGGTGTCGCACTGGGGCGGCAACCTTGCGACGGAGGAGCGCTACTGGCTGCGCAACGACGGCGCCAACCTGTCCAACCACTTCTCGCGCGTCGTCTGGACGACGAGGTCGTTCCAGGGCCTGCCGACATCGGCGCTCCACGAGCTCAAGTACCCGCTGAAACCGGGCTCCGTCGACCCGTACTTCACCGACGACATCGGCAACGTCTCCACGAGCCGGTACCGACCCAGCCCGAGGCCGGGCCGCGAGGCCCATCTGGAGCTGAAGCCGCGGTACCCGGTCTTCGGCGGGTGGAAGTACAGCTTCCGCGTTGGGTGGAACAACGACCTGTCGGCGTTCCTGCGCCGGGTCGTCTCGACGGGGACGGACTCGTACGTCCTGAAGGTCCCCTTCCTCGAGGGACCCAAGATCCCCGAGGGCATCCAGTACGAGAGGGTCGTGGTGCGCGTCATCCTGCCCGAGGGTGCTACAAACGTGCGGTACGAGACGCTCGACGACGGCCGCGCCAGCACCGGCCTGCCGGACCCGAGCCGCATCGCGGCCAACATCACCCGGCATGTGACCTACATGGACACGCTGGGCCGCACGGCGCTGACACTGACGGTTGACAACCTGTCCGACGAGGCGAGGGATGCGCAGTTGATCGTAAGCGTCCCCTGTCCCTTCACCAATGTATATATAGGAAGGATACTGATCGACAATAGGTAACATACGACTACCCCTTCCTCGCGAGCCTGCGCAAGCCCATCACCATCTTCTGCGGCTTCCTGGTCGTCTTCGTCACCACGTGGGTGATCGGGCAGATCGACGTGAGTATCAAGAAGCGGTGACCACCCAAAAAGAAAGATTAAGATTTTAAAAAGTATAAATGGATTAAAAAGACCGGTTTCTTTCTGCTTTTTCACGTCATCTCATCTCGCATCCGTTATGTTATCGATACGTGTCGATGTAGCTAGGTAGGCTAGCTATGCTATGTTGTTATCTACCATTGTTAGGATATAGGGTACACAATGTTATCGATTGGTATTTAGCACTTGCTTCCTTTTTCGTCTCCCTCTCTCTCTCTCTCCCCCCCCCCCCCCCCCCCCCCCCCCCCCCCCCCCCCCCCATCTCCCCGGGACTAAGGTAGATTTTTGTTAAAAAAAAACAACGATTATAGAATCAATGCCGTATTACTTCCATTGACTGCAGCCATGTATGATTTTTTTAAAAAAATGAGATACCTACATAATACTATATACATAGCTACATAATAAGAATGACTATATCTTTTTTTTTTTTTTTTTTTTTTTTTTTTTTTTTTTTTTTTTTTTAAAAAAAAAAAAAATAAATCATGCAGTTTCACCACCACCACTGTCAGGACTGGCCCAGGGCTTAGGGCTAGGTCTCCTTGTGTGCGACTCACTGCGAAGTCATCATGACTCGCATGTACGTAGTATATATGACCTTGGCCTCCTGGTAGTTTAGGAGGACAAGGATCAGCGTTGCAACGAACAACCGTATCTACTATTGTTACGCCCTAGCTATAATACAGTCTTCTTCACACTATCCTTATAGATTTCCTGCCTGGAGAGACCCCTCTCTAGCTCCTGACACAAGTCCAGCAAATCAAGCTCTCTTAATCAACTAGTTAAGGGCTGTCAGGTTGCAATGCATAATGCAGTCCTTCTTGCGCAGGAAAATAGGGAGCTACAAGCTGCCAACCAACACCAAAAAAAATGCTTCTAGATCCTATATAGCTACTGGGGGCATTCTAACAGGTGCAGAAGGACTGCAATGTGCTCAGCAAGCTGATCAAGTGTATGAAGAGGTGGTTGAACAGCCAGAACCACGGCCACTAAAGCGGGCACCGCCAATGTGCAGCACATGTAATATAGTAGGTCATACTAGGGTGCAATGCCCTCACTGCTAAATAACTGTTTTTGTCACGCTGAGCGAACCTAGTAATCCGAAGGTATGATGATGAAGCTTTGATTATTCGAATCTACCTAGCTAATCGACTATTTATCTCACGAGTTAGGGGTCTAGGACCTTCCGAATATGGACCCCAAAAATATGATATATCAAGAGTCATAACAAAGGAAAATAGGCGACCGTAGGGGTAGGCAGTATGATTCCTTTATTGCAAGGATTCTGACCTTCAAGGGTCCGGATCGGCTGGTGCTGACTAGGTTGATAGGATTCTTGGCATACCGATAGGTTATAGTGGTAATATTCGGCTGACAGTTTTCTAGTGTATATAGGTGTTTTAATTCATTTGTTGTGATAGCCTATGAAAAGAGGCGTTGCATGGTGGGGAGGTGGCTCGCTCGCTTGTCAACTACGTTAAGGGACGGACGGCTCGCAAAGGCATTTACTTGTTCCCTTTGTGATATGCAAATCCAGCGACAAATGAAGGAGCGATAAGTCTGACTACTCCGTATCATGGAACCAGGGCAACGGTCGGTCAATTCCGAACCCCTCATCCGTGGACCGAGGGCACCTGCTCGACCTGGTAAGATGGAGCTGCAACCACGGCCGTCGCTTCCACGCCGGGCGTCTGGCAGGACCGGGGTCCTTGGCGTCGGCTTCATCATCCCGACGAGGTCTGATCTGTCCATCTGTCAATTGACATTCAAACTTTTCTTCAGTGTTCGAGCAGGAGTCATGTTCACATTGAAAAACGCCTGCGATGCGGATGTTTCCCCTCCCCCCCCATCCTGATGGGCAGACAGAGAGCAGACCCAACAAGCTGGAGGCGCCATGTTGTGCCCTGCTCCAACCGGCAAGAGAAGAGGATAAAGCGCTGCAAGTCAAATTACAGACCAATTGGTTGCTACAAGCTACAAGCCTTGCTAGAGCAGGATATTGCAAACTGCCTCACAAGCAGACAAAGCCTGCTGCATGGCGATGAATTGCACCAATTAAAGGCCAATCGTGGCAGGACCACAATATGGATGTTTGATAGGCGTCATCCTGGGCAATTATCCGCCTATCAAGCCCCGAGTTGGCCATTTGTTTGGAATGGTTATTTACTTAACATGCGAACAAACACACCTGTTTCCATCCATGCAGTGACAAGTCCCAATCACATTCTGTGCCATGTCAAGCACCTGTTCCCCTCCGTCTCAGCCGGACTGCGCCGCAAAAAACAGGGGTTGAATTTAGGTGCTGTTGGCCTGGGGAGTAGTCGCCAGCGGAAGACACTCCATGCATCCGACTGGAGGGGAGGTTTTACTGAGTCACCATGCAGACACACACGCTACTGCATATGACAGCTAAAACAGAAGACCGGTCTCAAAGTTCCCTTTCACTGCAGCATTCAAGGAATATAAGGCAACAGTCTCCTTTCAAAGCCTCCATCTCATCAGGTCTGCTGGATGCTTCAGTTGTGTCTGACTCCTGAAGATGACCGATAACAACCCACCAGCTGCAGCTTCAGCTGCTGGGCCAGCTGTTGAGCCAGATGTAAGGATACTTTTTTTCATGTCTTTCTATTGTGCTGATAACAACAGTGTTTAGGGAGGCCAAAGTGACACTGATTCCGCTATTGCCTCGTAAGGATTGGGCTGACTTACTTTTTACTACTTCTTACTGTCGCACTAACTGTGGATACAGCACTATTGACGGCAGCGACATTGCATCCATTACTTCAAGCATCAAAAATTTTGTGTGAGTGCCATATCTTTATGCCAGAGTCTCTCAGCAAAGATCTGACATTCACTAGATATGAGGTTTGTAGACGAACTTTATATGGGAGCATTCAAAAAGTATCTAAACAGCATGTCAGAATGGACGCAGATATCATTCATACTGTGAGGGAGAATATGTGCTTGTGAGTGGCCACTCCTTGGGCCAGGACATTCTTTCATTCTGACTTGTGCCGGCGGCAGCCAAATGATGAGCAGGAACAGGACCGCTTGGATCTAGTAAGATTCTTGCATGATCCACATTTGACCTGATGCTAATTTGATGGACTTAAGAGTCATCACCTTTACAAAATGCTTCTTGGAGGTGAATTATATCTTGCACCTATTCCTGAGAACCCGCAGAGGGTACTGGATCTGGGTACAGGCACAGGCATTTGGGCAATTGAGTTTGCAGAGTAAGACAAACTATTCTGAGGTTTGCCTGTTGTGGTTTGATGCAGCCACTGACCAAGGAGATATAGTCTGCATCCAACTGCAGAAGTCCTTGGTAAGACAGAAGTCTCCCAATATTGTAATCACAAGCTGATATTTGCACATAGGGAATGATTTGAGTCCCATACAGCCCTCCTGGTATTTTCTCTTTGATAGTCACTACATCTTGGATATTTTAAAGATGCTGACTCCTGGCAGGGTACCAACAAACTGTAAGTTTGAGATAGATGACTTTGAGGCAGACTGGACCTACACTCGTAAATTTGATTTCATCCATGGCCGCGAGCTGGAAGGATCTATTCGTGACTATGATCGACTTTTCAAGCAATGCTTCGATAATCTGCGACCAGGAGGATATCTTGAGATGCAATCTATAGAGGTAGCCACATATTCTGATGATGGCTCACATCTAAGATCAGAAATGTTTATTAAGGGGTTGGATCTTGTAACAGAAGCAAGTATAAAGTTTGGAAAGAGCATGCAAACTATGGGAACATGGAAGAAGAAGATGGAACTGGCAGGGTTTGTAAATGTGACAGAAAAAATTTACAAGGTATATTGTGTACTCCCTTGTGCTTGATGAGCCCCTACTATTTCATAACTGACTTACTGAATCACATATAGTTGCCACAAAGACCATGGCCTGATGATCCTAAACAGAAAGAGCTTGGTCTTTACAATCAGGCAAATATCCTTGAAGCACTGGGTTCCTATACATATGCTCTTTTATCCCGCGTTCTCCATTGGAACAGGTTGGAAATTGAGGTGCTTTTGGCTGGCGTGCGACGGGAAATAAAGGATGTGTCGATTCATAGCTATACAAAGGTCTACTTTGTGTACGGCCAGAAGCCCAAAGAGCAGCCGCGAGAAGCATGATGGCAGGGTTCTGTTTTCTCTCCTCTGTCTTCGGTTCATTTTCGCCATTCTTTCTACTCCCTTCTCTCCATTTTCCCCTTTCTTATACCCAAGGATAGGAATCCCAATCATGCTTATCCTGCGCGTTATATATGTCCATATATACCATCAGCGATGGATGTGCATTCATTCTCGATGAAACAATGCTACATCATAAATAAGAAATTCCCTTGTCTTCAATATTGCCATATCAGTGCGAGTACAATGCATTTTGCAAATAAGGAACCCATCCATTCCTTGACCATCAACCATTCGTCTGTATATCTGGCGGTCCCTGGACGTACGTACAGTAGATATAGTATGAGTAACATTCATTCAGACAATCATAACATACCTACCATGCTCAGTGGTGCGAAGTGAGCTATGCTCATTTGCCCTCGACAGCGCTTCCGATACGATCCGCTTTGACATCGAAAAAAAGGCCCTCCTTCGATCCAATCCAATCTTTCCATCCATCCGGTGGGCATATAAGTATAACAACCACTCAAACTTGGTCCAAAGGGCTCATGCGTAGGTTTGAATTGAGCTTGCCTCGTCATAAACCGAGAAGAACACAGGTTCCTCGCGAGCGCCGCTATGAGCTATGATATATATATATATATATATATATATATATTGATTCGACAACATCATCATCGACGGACGTCCCCTCAGCTCGGAGGGGCTTCTTGCCTGCGTTCTAGAACAAAAGGAAAAGAAAAATTAAAAAAAAAAAATGCAACGCCAGCCCGCCAGCCAGACTGTCCCGGAGAAAACAAGCAAAGCAAAAGACAGAGCAAAAGCCATGCGTAAGGTCCAACTCGAACAACATCAACGCCTAGCACAGAAACTCAGTATGACAGAGACAGAACACCATAACCATCACATAACATGAGACACGAAAAAAAGGGATAGCAAACACAGCATCACACAGCGTCAAAAGCTCAATCCAGCGCTGGCAATCACAACTCATGGCCTGCACCATCCCCAACAAACCTCCCAAGTTTCCCATGATGACCACGGTCATAATCATCATCCATCATCCCACCATGCCGCATCCGCAGCGCAAAGTTGAACGCCACCGCAACCACCAGCCCGATGCACAGCAGCGTGGGCCCCCACCTTTCGTGGTACACGCGCTTGACGTCGCGCCGCTTGCGGATCTTGTCGACGCGCCAGATGTACAGGACCAGGCTGTACAGCAGCGCCAGGACGGCGAGGACGGTGAAGGCCCACGAGGCGGTCAGGGTGACGGCGTCGCGGCCGAAGTTGAGCAGGGTCGCGGCGATGGAGCCCAGGATGATGGAGAACTCGAGCCACGCGAGGAAGGTCCGCTCGGCGGCGAAGTAGACCTTGGGTTCGACGCGGACGGGGACGTAGATTCCTGTTGGCGGTTAGAAGATCGGTCTCTGAAGGGACGGGATGTACGCTGACTTACGTTTGCCTGGAGGCGCGACGAACCGCTTGACGGTGCGCCCGCCTCGTCCCATGATGGCGATGCCGTTAGGAGCTTCCGGGGGCATCTGCGTCGGTCTTGGACGTGGGATGGCGGCCTTGAGGCCCTCCACGATGCGCTTCCCGGCCTGGCGCGCGTAATACTTGGCCAGCTGCTTGCGGTAATACCACCCGCCGATCCTCCTGGCCTCCTCCAGCTCGGCCGGGTCCTCCGTCTCGTCGTCCGAATCGTACAGCGGATAGTCCTCGTCCCCGGGCAAAGGCAGCGGCTGGGCGGCGATGCGTTCCTCGATGTCGAGGGCGTTCCCGTCCGTCTCCAGGAACACCGCATTATCTTGCTGCATCCCACCATGCGCCGTTGCATCCCCGCCCTCTTCCACCGGTTGCACACGGCTGTCGGAGGGGGTACGCCGCCGCCGACGTCTCGCACCGTCAGACTCCGAATCCTGCCCCTCTTCCTCTTCCGTTTCTTCATCCTCGTCCAAGGGTCCGTCGCTGGTTGTCAGGCTGGAGCTCTGGGGCGGCCGTTGGATGCCAAACGGGCGCGTGGGCGGTTTCCGGATGTCGACATCCATCTGCGGCATCCAGAAAGGCAGGAGATTGATCTTGTCCGGGAAGAGGGTTGCGGTGCCGTGGATGAACTTGCTGAACTTGGGGACCGCCTCCACGAGGTGGCTGGCGGTGAGGTCTCTGATCCACTGGGGCGGTTCTTGCCCGGCCTGGGTCTGGAGTTTGACCTCCAGAACCGCATAGGGGAACCGCACCACATCCTCGGGGGGCAGCTGGGAGAACGGATGGTCGATCCCGATGTCCATCCTGCGCCAGTTGTCGCCGGCCCGTCTTCGGCCGATGTTGTCCTCCCGGATCATCGTCAGCTCCGTATCCAGCGAGATCCGGACTCGCGCGTCTCCCGGCAGCTGGAACGCCGTCCGGTGGTAGAAGGTCCGCGTGACGGGGACCAGCTTCCGGGAGATGACCCGATACTGGATCTCGCGCGCCAGCTGCTCCCAGTGCGCGATCTCGGCCTCGCTCTTCTTGCCCTCCTTCCGCATCTTCTCGAAGAGACGCTCGACCGTGATCTTGCCGGAGAGAAAGGCATTGACGTGCTTCTCCTTCATGGGGAAGCGGGCCTTGACGGACTTCTCTCCCGTCCAGTCCTCCCGGTGCGTCTTTCTCTCGACGAAGATCTGATCGCTCTCCATGCCACCGTACCACCGCAGCCGAATGGCTTCCGCTCCCTCGGTCTTCTTGAGCCGCCCGGTGTACAGCTCCCAGGTGTCTGGGTTGTCGAAGTAGACGGACGAGATGGCCGTGTCCTTCTCCTCGAACTCCTTGCGGGGGTTGAAGACCAGCACGGGGAGATGCTGCGATGGCTCATGAGCATCTGCATCAGAGAGTGGAGAGAGAAAAAAAAAGAGGACGAACCTTGAGAATGATGAGTTTGAGTTCCGTGATGTTGTCGGGATGCACCCAGTACTTGGTGGTCTGGCGGATGAAGTTGGCCTGCTGCCCTCCGGCGGCGCTGTCGCCCTTGACGGGGTTTCCCTTGGTGCGGACGAGGTCGTAGAGCTTGGACAGCTTGACGATGAAGGCGTCGTAGTTGTCCTTGAAGAAGGGCTTGGCCTTGAGGCGGGCGGCGAAGACCGGACGGAGGATCCATCCCGTTTGTTTCTACACCGGTCAGCAAGCTGCACTGTGTCCAAGAACCGTACCAAGGATGGAAGCAACGCACGTCGTGCTTCTTGATGATCTTCTGGAAGCCGGTGTAGTTGAGGCGGGTGAACTTGGCCAGGTCGTGCACGTCGGCGATGATGTCGCTCAGGTCCTCCTCGAGCAGCATGAAGTCCTGGTCGGTGGGGGGCGGCGAGTGTCTGGAGTCATGGGGGCGGGCGGCGTCGCGGTCGAGGCGGGCGACGACCTCGTTGACCTCGCGCTCGCTGGCCTGGATGCGGCGGACGATCTCGCCGCTCTTGAGGCGCTGGAAGGAGAAGACCTTGTCGAGCTCGCTCTCGAGCAGGGCGACGAAGCGCTTCTCGTCGTCCTCGGTCCAGGGCTTGCGGTCGGGCCTGGGGCGGTCCGGGGAGGGCTCCTCGACGTACTGGGGCTTGAGGGCGTCCTTGAGGTCCTCGTAGGCGATGTAGTGCCACCAGTACTCCTTGATCATGGACGAGCGGAGCTGCTCGCCGAACCTGCAGGCGTCAGGGATGGGAGAGCGGGCAAAGCCATTGGAGCGCTTACCTCATGGCGGGCTAGACGGGGTCGACGGATCCGAACGAGGTGAAGGTAGGAAAGAGACGTCAGGCGGAGCGATGGGAGGGCGATGGCACCATGAGCTCCAGATGAAATCAGGCGCTGGTGGACCATGCGGGAGGTGAGGATGGAGAAGAAGAAGAAGAAGAAGAAGATGGGAGCATGGGCCGGGTCGAGCCGTTGCTCCCAGCGGCCGCTGCTTATCGGCGGCGGAGCTCTCCGCCCGACTCCCGCCGTGCCTCTGCGCGCCAGACCCGGTCCATCGTGCTTTCCCCGTGGCAACCGAGCGCGGCTCGCCCACTCAGGCGGCGCGGCGGGCGAACGTGCCCGGCAGGCGCGCCCGGGGAGCAGGCCGGGGCGGTCCCGATCGGGCATGGCGCCTGGGCGGAGGGCACGTGCCGCGCAGGTTCCACGGTTCCTCCGCGCCCAGACCTCCGCCTGATCTCGCAAACGGAGCAGCAAGGCGGCCGGAGCGCATCCCAGATCGAGCGACACGCTCCGTCAGATGTCTGGGCTCCCCGGCCGCCGCAACGAGACCAGCATGTCCTCCGTCCGGTACGCACGAGACGCACATGACGAAACCGGCAGCTCGTCACGCCCGCGCATACCGCTTCCGTCGCGCCCTCCGGCCAGGCACGCGTCACGCCGCGTCTTGGCTGCAGGACCCTCACCCTGCCCTCACCGCCTGTCCTAGGTATTGTACCTACCGAGGTACCTTTCCTCCGATTCTCTCGGTCTTCATGTCCCATATCCCGGAGGAGCTACATCCTACGATCCAGCACCCTTTTCACCTGATGGTACAAGGCTCGCTCCAGTTGCACGCTGAAGATACCTTCGGTACCTCCGTAGGTACCTAGGTATCTGCCAGGTACTCTGGTCGAGCAGCGGCGCTACTGCACGCTCGACCGCCGGAGCCGCCACCCGGCCATCCGCCGCCCCACCCCGGTCATCGCCTCAGGTACGTTATCTACGGAATCGAGGATCCGATGTCCCCCTCCCCGGAAACCGTGGATATTATTATTATTATTATTATTATTATTATTATTATATCTTCCATGGGCTAGAGGAAGGAAGGAGAACGGAGGAGGAACACGGTAGGAAAAAAAAGAAAAGAAAAAAAAAACTCAGCAGATCACCGTTCTACGGATCTTTTTTATTTTTTTTCTTAGCTGACCCCGAGGCGGTGGCTGGCTGCGGAGTCGGTCGGGCGGTCAAGATGGATAGTGCTCATCCAGGACAAGCTAGCCTAGCCTGGTACAGTACCTGAGATATTTTATTCTGCCCAGGTTACACCCAGACGAGTAAATTCGTAGCAAAAAAAATCTTGTCGACAGATTATCGATTTAATATAGTACTATACTTCATTGCGTAGACTCTCATGCCCCCCGTTGCCCGTTACCCACCTCTGGACAGTCTCTGAAGAGAGAGAGAGAGAGAGAAAAGAAAAGAAAAAAAAGACATACAAGGTATTTACACCGAACTGCAGAATCAACGTAGACATATTACGTTTCGACCCATCCCGTCGTGCCATCTGACTCCGTGCATGAGACATCATCCGTCGTCCCTACCATGACGTGATCATGCTTGTATCCTGGGGTGACCGCTACAGAAAAGTGCCTCCAACCCGCCGGATGGACCGCCGCGCGCCCTCGCCCAGCACGTTGACCAGGCCCTCCGTCTCCAGCGCGCGCACCGCCGCCGCAAACTCGTCGGCCTCGACCGGCGCGCTGCTCTCCTCGTTGAGCCGGCGCAGCACCTCGGCCCAGCGCGCCGCGGTGCCGCCGCCGCTGTTGCACAGCTCCTCGACGACGGCCAGCACGCCGCGCTTGAGGTCCTCGCGGCGGCGGCGCTCGCTGGCGCTCGTGCCCTCGGTCAGCAGGCTCATGTCGATCAGCCCCGTGCGCGCGTCCGTCGCCGCCTGCTTGATGGCCGAGCGGATCAGCCGCACCGCCTCCTCCACGTCGTCCGGCGTCACCTCGGGCGACAGCCGCATGCGCGCGTGCGCCTCTGACAGCCGGATCATCGACTCCAGCTGCCGCGTCGTCGCCGTGATGCGCCGGTCCGCCGCGCGGATGTCGTCGCCCAGCTTGCGCATCGCCACGTACGCGTCCGTCAGCGCCTTGCCGGCCGCGGGCGTGAGGACCGGGTGGACGTTGGTCTTGGCGTACGTGATGTACGCCGTGAGGAACTCGACCGGCTGTGGCGAGTTAGCATCTATGTCTATGCAATTGAGATCGGATCGCCTCAACTTACCAGGATCTCTTGGCTGCTCGCGTTCTCCGGCCGGTCCTCCAGGTACATGCCGACGATGTGCTTGGCCAGCCGGCGGTCCTCCTGCTCGTCGACCCGGTCCAGCACGAGGTACACCAGGTCGAACCGCGACAGCAGCGTCGGAGGGAGGTCGATGTTCTGCGGAACGGGCAGGTTCGGGTTGTACTTGCTGCCGATGGGGTTCGCCGAGGCGAGGATGCTCGTCCGCGCGTTCAGCGTCGTGATGATGCCCGCCTTGGCGACCGACACCGTCTGCTGCTCCATGACCTCGTGGAGCACCGACCGCGTCGACTCGTTCATCTTGTCGAACTCGTCGATGCAGCAGATGCCGCCGTCCGAGAGCACCAGCGCACCGGACTCGAGGACCAGCTGGCGTGTCTCGGGGTCGCGGGTGACGTACGCCGTGAGACCGACGGCCGATGACCCCTTGCCGCTGGTGTACACGCCTCGGGGCGCGATCTTGTGAACATAGCGCAGGAGCTGCGACTTGGACGTCGAAGGGTCACCGCAGAGCAGGATGTTGATGTCGCCTCGGTACCGCGGGTTCCCGCCCTTCTGGAAGGTCTTGTTCGTCCCTCCGAACAGCTGAAGCAGGATGCCCTTCTTCACGTCGTCCATCTCATAGATGCTCGGCGCGATCGATCGAGCCAGGAGCTCGTAGACGTCCGGTCGGGCGGCCGTCTCCTTGATCTTCCGCTCCTCTTCCGCGGTGATCTTGCGGGTCTGCTCAACGTCGCCGGCCACCTGCTCGGAGAGCTCCTGCTCGATGGTCGACACGTCGATTCCGAGCTTCTTGCGGTCGATCTTCTGGATGTGCAGCACGTCGACGTAGGTCTTGAAGAGCGCCTTCTGCGTGCGCTGCCGCGGGTTGACGCGGACGGGGTTGCACCGGAAGATACCGGTGACTTCGATCCGATCACCGGCCTTGCAGGCATCCACCAACTCGTCGTAGGCGCAGAGGGAAACGGAGTGCGGCGTTTGGCCGTCCGGCACAGTGTCCGGAGTCTCCTGCAGCTTGATCACCTGCTTGTCCGCGAAGACACAGCGGTTGTGGATCAGCTGCATCGAATTCGCTTTCCTGCAGACGGGGCGTGGGCAGACAGTCGGCTCCGCGATCTTTCCTCGGTCGATGTCGACTTGGACGCTGTGGTTGCAGGCTTGGCAGCGGAAGAACGCTAAGGCGTGTTAGCACATAGACATTTCTGCAAACAAGGGCATCAAGATACCTTCTTTCATGTCGGGAATGATCGGGGTTGTTCGTATCACCAGACCCTTGATGCTGATAAGCTTGTCCATATCTGTTCCAGTCAGCAGTAATTCCACAAATCTCAGGAGGCAACGTACCTTTCGGATCGAGATCCCTCAGGTTCACCGTCTTATCCAGCCCAAAAGGCAGAACCTTGAAGATCTTGTTCTCCACTTCTTCAACCAGATCGGGGATCTCGGGTTGTGGAGGCCGGGCCGCCTCACTCATGGCATCCGAGCTGGGCACAGGCGGTGCCGAGCTGTTGTCTCGTGCCCGAGCATGGTTTCTCTGACTTCTCAGGGTCTCCATCTCCTTCAATGCGAGTTCGACCATCACGTCCTTCACAGTCTGATCCATCAACGGAATGATCTCCTGCGGATAGGCCTGCAGTTGATGCCACAGCTTCAGAGTCGGGGGGTATGCCTTCAGGTTCCTGGCATCCAGGTTGAGGCCTGTCACTCCGAGCTGACGCATGTTGTTCAGCATGGTAATGTATTCCTTCTCTTCGGCCACAGCCCCCATCGTGCGGGTCTGTTCTTCGGTCATGCCGTCGGCCCACATGCGGTACTTCTTGGTGAAGTTGTACAGGAAGTTCTTGAACGCGGACATGGAGTCCTGGATCGAGATATTCGTACCCCAGATGACGCGGGTCGAGCTGCCGCCCAGAGCCTCCGCCTCCGAGGTGTCCGGATGTATATTCGAGAAGGTCGCCTCCGACTGCGGCTCTCCATCGTTCACCGGCATGCCGTTGGCATCGACGAACAGCCTGCGGCGGCGATTGGGCGTGGATCCAAAGGCATCGGAGTGAATGTCCCCTCTGCGCGTGGAAGCAGGCCGGTATGGTGGGAAGCCAGACCGCGAGGAGCGGACGAACAGTCCGCTGCTACTGCTCGGGATGTCTGAGCGGGGCTCCCGGCGGGCGTTGCTCCTCGTGGGGCTCGAGCTGGACATGTAGCGGATCGGTGAAGAGTCTGCAGTCCTCGTCAGTATCCAGGACTTATCCAAGGAAAAGCGCCGCAAATAGCTGAGATGTGCATACCTGCCACGGGTCGTCTATTTGCCCGAGGGGTCGTCTCACCGTCGTCCACATTCGACGATGCTCTTGGGGGAGAGCTGATCTCCATCCTTTCCTCGGCGCCGCCAGCGCTCTGCTGTGTTCCATGCGCTGGGGAGGACTGGAAGAACATTGGCGACGAAGATGCCACTGGTTCCTCGCCCCTTAGCCGTCTCGATGCTTGCGGGGTCGCCTGCGAGCCGCTCTGCGACTGATCGTCCATGGCCCTGGGGGTCGGGCTGCTGGGGGGAGCAGGGTTCTGCTGGGAGGCTCGAGAGCGGGCAGAAGACGGTGTTGCCGAACGCCCGGCCGGCCGGCCTCGACGGCGACTGGAAGCTGGTGAGGACATGGCGAGAGCGGTCCTAAAGCGTCGTTGTCGAGGTGCGGTCGTCGGCAAGGACCGTGTCGGGTCGCTGTGGGAGCAAAATCGCAGGGACAGCTGGAGGTCTTGGCGGTGGGCGGCAGACGCGTCCCAACACGGTGCAGCGCGTTAAGTGCTTCCCCTTTTGGACGGCGTGTCACAAGCTTACATAAGCAGACTCCGGAACGTAGCCTGCTTACATAACACCAGTACACACGCACCAGCCTCATGGCCGCGTGGCTGCTGCAGGAACCAGGGGACGCACCGCCACCTCCAGGTCGGGCCGACGCGCATGCCCGCTGTTCCACGGCAGAGCCGATCCTCATAATCCCTGCCTCATTATCGTGGCCTTGTAGGGTCATCCCAGGGAGCAAACTAGCATAGGAACGGAACCTGCCGCTAACATTAATAGTATCCCTTGTCGGAGGGCGTTCCCGCCGCTCATGGCCTCTGCGCACCCACGAAGCGAGACGCCGAAAGAGTTGGGGCCGGCCAGCGGCCCTGCCAGGCCACGGCTGTCGTTTCAGGAAGCGCCTGATGTCATCGCGCCGGTCTTGACTCTTCCAAGCTAAAACGGTCCCCAACCCAACTCCTCACCGGATTGGAGTCGCTGCGCGCCTGCTGTGGAGGTGAGGCTGGTGAAGCCGTTGGCGAACGCTCTTCGCTTCTGCCATTCCCCGCTCCTGGAGCCTCCTTAAGGCTCTCCTTCACTGGCGCCCACGCTTGGTTGAGCCATTGTTGTCATTCCTTTCACCCTTCTGTCTTGGTTCCTGAGCGGGTTCTTGGCCCTGGTGGCTATCTACAAAAGCCTCTTTGACGATCGGGCCACCTTGGACCTCTGGCCACCGCCCTTCCTTCTCACCACCTTTGTCTTTTGTCCAGCAATAGATAACACCCTATCCCTAGCCGATCTGCTCGAAGTAAGCGGTTCGCGGCAGCAGATGGACCTGGCCGTGATCCATGGTGTTTCCTTCGCGCCCCCTCTGACACCTTTCGCTCCTTTGTAACCGACCTATACCTAGCGGCGGGCATTACCCCTCCTTCCATCCTGTCTTCTCTCCAGAATTCGCTTTCGACAAAATGCCGGACGTCGACTTTGGGCGCGCCCTCGACGGGTCGAGTGGCACTGCGCAGCGGAGCCAGGGCATGACCATCAACACCTTCTTGGCCTCGCTGGCGACCGCGATCATCGTCTTCGGTGTCGAACTCCTGTTGTTCCTGCTTCTCAAGGGAAAGCTTACCCGCATCTAGTGAGTGGTTTGGCGCATGCTTCTCCCTGGACGACCCGATGGTTGCTAATCCTGTGACTCTCTGACAGTCAACCGCGAACATACCTGGTCCCGGACCGAGAACGTACCGCCCCGTCACCACCGGGTCTGTTTCGGTGGATCATCCCCGTTTTCAAAACCTCAAATGCAGAGTTCATCCAGAAATGTGGCCTGGATGCCTATTTCTTCCTGAGATACCTGCGTATGCTGCTCAAGATCTTCGTCCCCCTGTCATTCCTTCTCCTGCCGGTCCTGATTCCGTTGAACAAGGTGGGAGGGAAGGACAATCGCCCTCGTGACGACACCCAAAACGGCACCACGTGGAATGTCACCGGTTTGGATCAGCTCGCCTGGGGCAACGTCGATCCGCATCATACAGGTCGCTACTGGGGCCATCTGATCATGGCCGTCGTGGTCGTGGTATATGTGTGCGCCGTGTTTTTCGATGAACTCAGGGGGTATATCCGTCTGCGACAGGCGTACCTGACGTCTCCGCAGCATCGACTGCGAGCGTCCGCGACGACCGTTCTCGTCACTGCCATCCCAGAGCGATGGCTCTCAGTGGAGGCCCTGGATGCATTGTATGACGTATTCCCGGGGGGCATCCGGAACATCTGGATTAATAGGAACTTTGACGAGCTCAGCGAGAAGGTGAAATTGCGAAACAAGCTAGCTTTGATGCTCGAGTCAGCCGAGACTGAATTGATCAAGAAATGCAAGAAGGCACAGCTCAAGCAGGCGAAGGCCGAGGCAAAGAAGGCTGGAAAGAGTGTGAAAGAGGTGGAGGCTCGAGAGATGGAAGCCGCTCAGAGGAGAATTTCGCAGATGAATATGAACTCGAAATCGGGCATAAGTTCAGGCGATCCGCACCAGATTGCTCATAGCGTTGGTGAAGCCGTAAAAAAGAACAAAAAGGCCGGAACCCACGCACGAAGCGCATCTCAGGGGAGCAGCTCATCCGAAGGCAGTAACACGTCCGGAAGGAGTCGACGGAGCTGGGGGCTTATTCCTGTCGTGGAGGAAGGACTCGATGTGATTGAGCACGGAATTGGCAAATTGGGGAAAACGGTCTTGGAAGGTCTTAAGAAGGTCGAGGATGAACTAGACGATCGTCTCCACGGAGGATATGTTCCGGATGCTGATCTTACAGTGAGACGAGATAGCCGGGTGGGTGACGGTATTGGCCCCGCCTATCGTCTCCAAACATCCAGCGATGATGACCATGCTGGCGCCATCGGTAGTAGTGCCGAGCGACAAGGAGAGCAAAATGAGCAGCCAACCGGCGGCGCTGAAAAGCCGCGTTCGGAAGCTGGACAGCCCTTTTGGAAGAAGATGTCTATCCACTCGAAGCAGACTGGCAAGTCGAATGCTCATCGCTATTCGGATGAATACCCGCTAACTCGCATCGTGACTTCAGAGAGCACACCTGGAACTAAAGAACCTGAGAAGAAGCAGCACGGAAGTGGCAAGGAAGGGGATGAAATAGAAGGGCAGGAATATCCGCTCGCGTACAATGAAGAATTTGAAGGCGAGGACTTGGGAGAGCCGCTGTGGAAGAAGTATATCAAGGAAAAAGATCGCGAGACGATGAGGTTACCCCTTTTTGGCCTCAGTTGGATGCCTTCTCTGCCGTTCATTGGTAAGAAGGTCGACACCATCGACTACTGCCGGAAAGAGGTTGCACGTCTGAATCTCGAGATCGAAATCGACCAGCAGCACCCCGAAAGATTCCCGCTGATGAACTCGGCCTTTATCCAATTTAATCACCAGGTCGCGGCGCACATGGCCTGTCAGGCAGTCAGTCACCACATCCCCAAGCAGATGGCCCCGCGAATTGTCGAGATATCCCCTGACGACGTCATCTGGGACAATATGTCAATCAAGTGGTGGGAACGCTATCTGCGAACCTTCGGCGTCATGCTCCTGGTCTCCGGTATGGTTATCGGTTGGGCGTTCCCGGTCGCTTTTACGGGACTGCTCTCTCAGCTTTCGTATCTGGAGGGTAAATTCACTTGGTTGGCCTGGATGTCTAAGCTTCCGCCATGGATCATTTCTGCCGTCCAAGGTATCTTGCCTCCCCTTGTCCTCGCCATCCTCATGGCCTTGCTGCCCCTTATGCTCCGATTCCTTTCGAAGACGCAGGGTGTGCATACGGGTATGGCCGTGGAGCTCACCGTCCAAAACTATTACTTTGCGTTCCTCTTCGTTCAGCTGTTCCTCGTCGTGTCTATATCCTCCAGTTTTTCGACCATCTTCGAATCCGTCACGAATGTCACCAGCTGGCCTGAGCTTCTTGCCCAGAATATCCCCAAAGCGAGCAACTATTTCTTTTCGTACATGATCCTGCAGGCCATGTCTGTCAGCGCTGGAGCCTTGGTCCAGATCTTTAATTTGATTAGCTGGTTCATTCTGGCGCCCATAATGGACAATACTGCAAGGATGAAGTGGGCTCGGACAACGAACCTGAACCAGATGCAATGGGGCACCTTCTTTCCTGTCTACACTACTCTTGCATCGATCGGTATGTCCCCAATATCACAAACCGTCTCTTTCACGTCTAACGAACGACAGGCCTGATTTATTGCGTAATTGCACCTCTCATCATGGTGTTTAATGTCATCACATTCAGCCTCTTCTGGTTCGTCTACCGCTACAATACTCTCTATGTGACCAAATTCCGCTTTGACACGGGTGGTCTCCTCTTCCCCAAAGCCATCAACCAACTGTTCACGGGACTCTATCTGATGGAGCTCTGCCTGATTGGAATGTTCTTCTTGGTACGTGACGCCGAGGGCGAAGTTGCTTGTGAGGGACAGGCAATCTGCATGATCATCGTCCTCATCCTGACGATCGCCTATCAATACCTTTTGAATGAGGCCTTCAATCCCCTGTTTCGCTATCTGCCCATCACATTGGAGGACGAGGCAGTCAAACGCGACGAAGAATTTGCCAGAGCTCAGCGTATAAGGCTGGGTCTAGAAAAGGACGATAATGAGCAGGAAAGCATTGAAGACCAGCTTGCGGAACGTGAACGAGAAGAGCGAGCTGAAGACAAAAGACTCCATGATATCGAGTTGAAGAATATCGAAGAAGAAAGGGAGCGGAGGAAACATCACACTGGAAAGAAGCATGACTCTGAGAACAAGGGCATCCTAGGTAATGCCAACAAGCTTGTAGCGCGCCAATCATGGGCCGATCGCTCCAGAAACACCCGCTCCAAGTACTTTGGTGGACATTCGGATCCCGTTATGCCTACGGTGCAACGCATGCGCGAGAAGCTGGCTCATGATGCCGAAGCTCAGGGTCCTTCGACAAACACGATCGGCCACGCGCTCTTCGCCGGCATCCACGACGAGCTCGAGGATCTGACACCCGAGGAGCGCGACGTGCTCGTGCAGCGCGCGTTCCAGCACGAGGCGTTGCGGGCGAAGCGGCCCGTCATCTGGATCCCACGTGACGATCTCGGCGTCAGCGATGACGAGATATATCGCACGCAGAGATTCAGCAAGCACATCTGGATCAGCAACGAGTACCAGGCGCTGGATGCCAAGTGCCGCCCCGTCTTCAGCCGGAGTCCGCCAGACTTCTCAGAGGTCGACCTCATCCAGTTGTAGACGAGACTATTTACAAGTTTCCCACCTGGATGTATGCTTGGGCGGCGTTAGTGCTTTTGGAGCGGACAGTTACGATGTAAAAACCACTGAAGAATCATGCATTACGACCTTTGTCCATGTCAACCATACGAACACACATACCTACTAATACTCTGTTCCTTCACTTGTCTCCTTGTGCTCGTCGGGTCGTTTGGTCTAGAAGTTTCGTGCTTCATTCTTTTCATTTTCTCGATAAGCCGTTAGACTGTACAGTACATTTCAATAGAGAAGGGCTGCTGACCTTCCTTGTTGTACAGTAAGTAGAAGAAAAGCAGGACTTCTCTCAATGGAATGATACCAAATCTTACATCCGAGTCTGGTTTCCTTTCATTTGAAGCTTGTCCTGTCTGTCCCTGTAGTATTAGACATAGATAGCCCATCCTGTTCGCTCCAATCGCGGAGTGTTTCCTTGGTTCTTTTTCCAAGTCGGGTAAAGATCCAAACAACTGACATCTATCTATCCGAGAAATCATACGACAGTGGACAAACTATTCCACAGATTTTCAATTTACGAGAGCACATTTCTTCTTTTAATGGAAAGTCCTCTAGTCTTCTCATTGATGTACAGTATTTATAACTCGTCCCTCTACTAGAGCATTGATTGCATATTGGATTTCCTTCCCCTCTTGCTGTTGATGCCATTGCTATTGCGGAGCAAGCAATGTCATCTATCTCTCTACGTAACTATCATTCACAACCATATAATTGACCTGTGTCTTGCCTAATGAATGGTTTTGAAATTGTCTATTAAAAATCTATATAGGGTTGCTCCTTGGATCAGGAGAGGTATATCTTAATTGATTAATGTATTCGACAAGGAAGGAGGGTGTCTTGACTGAGCAGTCCACGGGAATATCGATCAGCCATGTTATTATATTAGTAGTAGGGTGGATTTTCTTGCAGGTAGATGAGCATGAAATGCAGGTTCTAGATGTCGTCTCTTAAGAACAAATATGCTAGGAGTCGATATACCTCTGCATATATATGAAACCGGATGAGACGCCTGCAAATCTATTATTAGATGGCTGCAGGTGTGATCGATAAAAGAAAATAGAGGAATAATTTCCAGAGCTCGTGGGCAAAAAAAAATACCCAAATGATCACCTGTGGAAAAAAAAGAAAAGCTATGTATGTACATTGAGTACACTGAGCGCACGGTATCTACCTGATAGCCCCCTTTCTTTCCACTTATAGATGCATCCCAACATTGAATTAGACATTTCTTATCTCTCTATAGATCCCGAAGCTCACAATCCTGCCGTCTATTATCCACTGGGACTTTCCCAGATCGTATCTTGCTCTCTTTCTTTTATAGCTGTTATTCTTTGCGGAACTATGACAAAGGGGTATACCCATGTATTGTCGTCGTCGCCACGACGCTGCTTGTCGTATCTATTTCATTTTCCCACGATTGAAATGCACAAATTTCTTTGTCTCCTTCCTGCTGTTTTATTATTGCAGACATCTCCATCACCTCCTGTCATCATTGCTGATCAGGATTCTCGTCTGATATCAACTGCCCTAGAGGTCTTTCTGCTCGTAATAAGCTTCTTGTCCGACATCTGATATCAAAAAATAGACTTCAGAAGGAAGCCAAGATCTGTGACAAGGCAGGGACAATATGGCTCTGCACATTCTGACAGTTCTTGGTTCGATTCTGGCTGGCCTCATGGCCTGTCTCTTCTTCCCTGGTTTCTTCAGGTTCTTCACTGCTCCTTGCGGCGAAAAAGGTGGTTATGCCAACTCTTGTCCTCATAACCAGAATCGAATCACCAATCCAGATTTGTGTCACCTGCTTATTTCAGGAAAGTCTGTCGATCATGCTGGGCATAAACGGAATTTATTGTCTCCGCTGTGGTCTAAGGTTCTTCCAAGCCGGAGGTTACATGTGGCTTTCGGCATAGAGAACGCATTTACCAGCACGGACGAAGAATACGTCAAGCAATTGTCGACCGTGCACGCGCTCTTGTCAGCCTCTCGTCAGACAAATGGAACTCTCTCTCCGGATTCGCTCAGCACGCTGTTCTGGCCTGGCTTGCTGCGTACCAGGGGTCAGGGATGAGGATCAAGCTCAACAGCATGGTCCAAACCGTTTCTCTGCGCGTTGCCCTGAAAGTCCTTTTCAGCATCGAGAAAGACGAGGTTAGAGACTGCGATCTCGTTGCCCTCGCAGAAGCAATCAATCGTGTCTGGATCTCTTCCAAAAAGGAAGAAGGGATGATACCCGGATTCCTGGAGAATTGTGATCTGCAGGCTGCGCTGTCTGCTATCTTCCCGGATACGAACATCTTCGAGCGACGAGAGAACCCCTTGAATCTAATCCTCCCTGCTTTTGAAACCCTTTGGCGTATCGTCTTGAGGACGTTCGTTGAGGTGAAGTTCGCTACTGGTTGCAAGCATCCTGAATGGACAGATATCCTCGTTGCCTTCGCTCGGGAGCCGACCAGAGTCAGTTTGAACTGAGAGCGGCCATTGCTAACAAAGACGTGTCTGCGGAATCTCTCTCGTGTACAGAGCCCTTCGACTCTATCCTCCAACGAGACGCGTTCACCGAGCATTCAAATGGACGGAAACTGGAGAACATGTAACCATGTCCGCTGACATTGAATCCTGTCACACTGCTTCGAATATCTTGGGATCCGATGCGACAACGTCCAACCCGGCGAGGTGGAGCAAGTTGACGAAGGAACAGAAAGACGCGTTTATGCCTTTTGGGAGCTCCCCCTTCGTTTGTCCTGCGAAACCGGTCTTTGGTCCGAGAATGATCGCGCTGATTGTCGGAACCCTGCAAGTGAGTTTCATGGGGATTGGAAATTACATTCAAACGACAATAAGGTGATGAAGGAATTTGAGACCGGGAAGAGGCTCCGTTTAGATCGGGAGGCCTATGATGATGTGTTTATCGTTGGCGGGAGACACGGATAGAGATCAAATAAAGGACACGGTCATGGATTGCTTTTGCTGTTGACAATGGCTTAGGGGACTGCAATGTCCTAGTTCGAACATCATGAAAAAAAAAGGAAGAAAAAAGAAAAAAAAACCCTAATTGTGTCGAATGGGGAAGTGTGGTATCACTGTCGAGGACCTGAAATCCCCGGTTCTGGAAAATGAAAGGCGTTGGATGGTCGTACCCTCGATGTGTCCATAGCGAAAAGTAATAATAATGAACACCGAATCCGAGTTCAAAATCCTGTTTCCAAAGCAGTTAGTTCCCTCCAAATTATAATTGATCTTTCACAGTTTCCTCCATCTCAGGAGGGATAATTTCATAGTTTTTCACGTAGTCACTTTGTGATATTGCTCACAAAAAGCAATGGCACCTAAGTCAAGCATGGCCATTCTGCAAAGATAATGCAAGAAGGAGCGATGGGACAATTTCTGATAGGAATGGATATCAGTATTTGCTGGGATATACAGAGAAGGTATCAATCAATGATGGACGAGGGAGCTTTCTGAATTGTAACCTGGTGGAAGAGTCCATTCTATCTTTCGTGATAGCAGACATGGCAATAAGAAAGGCGTGTACCTTGGATTTAATATGACCTGAGCGTGGCAAGCCTCAGGATTACCAAGTTGTGCGATGGCATCGTCAACCCTGTATGCCGCAATACAGAGAAATACATGGTTCAAGGAGATCTGTAGCAAATATCCCGCACATTTCATTCACCATCAGACTGTGAAGTTAAGCATTGGATATAGCTGTTTGGTAAGATAGATGCGCTGCGGAAGCTGCTGAAGGAACAACTACTATACATAGGATATTGCTTTTGCAACATGACATCTCCTTTGAGGAGAACATTAGACATCGAAAATCATCGAAATGTGTAGGGTATCACTCTCCGCATTTGACGGGCAGCTGTGCAGACAACAAGGTGCTGAGATGCTCCATACTCTGGACTTTCTTGACAAAAGAAGCGTACAGAGACTGCCGCGTCCGGATTCATTCCGCTCTTTGTAAAATCCGTGATTTGGGGTATAATCTAATTTTAATCCATAAATATACACAGGGGCAATCGGTAGTTGTCCACGACCCAATAGGGTCTTCTAACGCCGTTCCACTCGCCCTCGAGGTCGGGAACCTTGATGTTCTCCCATTCGACATCGAAGCCGGCTTCGAACAGATCGATCTCCACGACCTTCTGGTAGACGTCATAGCTGATCTGCCTGTCGGCACCCATTCCATTGAAGAAACTCCATTTGCCGGTCGGGTCGAGCAGCCCGATAACCTGCTCCGAGAAGAACTTCCTGAAATCCGAATACGACTCGGCGAAGGTATCGTAGTAGATTGCGTCGAAGGTTTCGCCCTGTTCGACGAGCTTGGGAAGAACGTCCTGCCACCTCCCTTCGTGGATCGTGACGCCTGGCTTCTCATGCCATCCTTTGCTCTTCATGTCCGCGATGACGTCTGGATGCGCCTCGACGATGTGGTGCTCGGCGGGCGACTGCTCTTGGAAGAATTTATCTATGATGCCCATGCCGTGCCCGATGTTCAGCACGCGCAGGCCCGGCGTGGGGAGAAGCTTCTTCGCAGACTTTGCCATGATGTCGGATTCCCAAGCCATCATGACGCCATTCTTGTCTTGATCTAGTAGACGGTCATTCTGAAAGGTCAGATTGGACTGCAGGTACCGGGCGCTGGTGACGTCCGGCTCCGTTGCCGCTGCTTCCCTGGGCTCTTCCTGTGCTGTGGTCTCCGTAGTCTGCTCTGCAGTCTGGTCTCCTGTACCCTCTTCCTGCGCCTCGTTCTCATTATCGCCTTCTTCACCGTCATCGTCTGGAAGCGGTTCGTAATCATCCAAACGGTTGAGCAGCAACTCCGCTCTCACTCCTGCATCGACCATGAGCTCATAGAGTTCGGTCAAGCCCAGCCGTCTCGCGAGACATCCCGGCGTCTCATTGTTCATATCCAGGTCGTTCCATATAGCTCCTTCTTGCAGGAGAAACTTGACCGTTTCCCTTCCCGTCTCCAGGACGTTTGGTTTTTGGCTTTCTTGCGAGCCGTCAGCGTGGATACCGTTGGGCTCTCCGTTTGTGGTTGCTGCAGGCGTGGACTCGTCTTCATCTAATTCACAGGCCGCTATGGCAGCGTGAAGAGGGGAATATCCGGTCTCGGGGTCTTTGACATTAACCGCATTTGGGACTTTCTCGTTTCTTATCAGCTGGCGGAGCTTGGGGATGTCGTGTTGAGACGCGGCGAGGAGAATTTCTTGGGCGTCGATATCGACGTTTATCTCTGCCGCTAGATCGTCCATGGTGGGCTGGGCTCTGTGAAAGGCAATTGAATCTGGGTATAAGCAAAAGACTCAGCTAATATACAGGCTGCTTCGAGCGCGGTGGCGCGGTAACAACCAGATTTTTCGGGAAAAAGGTTGCACTCCGAAACGTCCTCGGGCCAATTTCACGTCCACCAAAGGCAGAGACGCCTTCAGCTCATTCAATGCCAGATTCCGCTGGCCTCGAGGGGCAAGATGCCAAAGGGGACCTTAAAGAGTGTGAGTTTCCGCCGACAAAAACTCGACAGAATTTATGCCCCGCCAGGTCTTCCCCGCCCCGCGGAGCTGGTGGAGCCCAGCCACTAACCCTAATCAATCAGCCAATCAGCCATCCAGGCATCATCAAAGGCTCGATGTATATACATACATCTCATACTATATCCTGCAACATGATGCATCTCATCTATAATACTTACGTAAATACCTGAAGTAAATATGGCCCTCTCAAATGGAGCTAAGGGAAATTAAACAACTGTCTCTCATGTACGCTTGCAGGGCAAAAAAAGCGCTGGTCACCGGCGGCGCCTGGGCATGAGCGAAGCCATCTCGCGAAAATTGGCAGGCGAAGGCGCAAAAATGCTGATTGCCGACTTCAACAAGGAAGAGAGTACACGGGTCGTCGAGTTTCTGGCGGACCACAGGTGCGCAGGCCGAGTTGTCTTTGCGAACGTCACCAAACGCGCCGACTGGGACCGCATTTGCTGTGGTCGCCTGGAGAAATTCAGCCGGCTGGACAACAGCGCAGGCATGGCATACCAAGTGCAGTCATCCCTAACAGTCCTCAAGGTCTCCTTTAATATGGTCTTCTCAGTCGACGTGAAATCAATCTTCCACTCAGCGTAGACTCTCTTCCGCATGATTATCGTACCCTTGCTACGTTGTCTGGCTTGAAGACAGGCGCGTGAGGATTCCAAGGAGAGAAATAACTTTTACCCAGGAGTAAAGGATATCATTCTACATCGATAATTGATATATACTGTTTCATCTCCAGAACTAATGCCCTCAAGCATGGACCCTTATGCAGTTTACTACTCCTGCGATTCTGTCTGTTACTTATAAACGCGGACCCGCCTATATTTTAGACTGATTGAAGGTCGAATAATAATAAAGAGATGGGAAAGATGAGTAGGAAATAGTATGGCTTGCAAGAAATAGTCCACATGGATATACCATGCACAGAGAGCTTTATACTTTTGCAGTTGCAGCCAAGCGGAGTTTGCACAGATTTATAAAGATTGCCTTGAATTGAAATTGCAATATCCTATAGGCCAGAAACAGAGTACATACATCGCATGGAGAGGAAACTAAGCCATGTCAAGTCTCGGAGTCCTTTACGCGTGCCCCCTACGCGTCCAAGTCCCGTATATGCCACTCACACCGTTACCCAGCAACAAGCCGGGGTCTCCTAGCTCAGCAAGTAAGGTGAGCAGTTGGCCTGCCTGCAGGCAAACAGCTCAATTGACTCCTGACTGCTAGGAGTCCCCGGCTCGAATCCCGGAGGGGGCGATGGTTGCAGCGGTGCGGTCATTACCAGTATTCCTGCTAACACCACCAGATGAACCCTGAGCTTCGGGATTGCAAAACCCTGCCCGCCAAAAGCAAGGTGGGGTTTTCGTAGCATTCCTTCCGCGCTGACTGCGGTCAATGAGCTAGGGATGTGAGCTTTTTTACCACTCGTGCTTTTTTATTATATGAAACGTCTCTTTTATGTTCTGGAAAGGCACCTTTTGCGAACGGCCTAGCATTTTATATATTTTAGACATGCTACTATAGCAATGCTGAACCCTGCAGCTTAGACCAGCTTGGAATTCTTCTATGATAGCTACCACTAGATATCATCAACTCCAAGTTGGTTAGAGGGGCCACTTCTCGAGCATTCCAAAAGGATGCACCTGAGTACCTGTGATTGGCTAGTATTCTTGTTACAGGCGCTTGGTGAAATGAACATGCGCTCAGATAAGGGGTGACTGTGCCGCACTGCATTGAGAAAGTAGATTGGAGGATTGAGTTGCAAGCGCTTATCTCAACCATTTCGACAACTAACTATAACTACAATCCCTTGTCAGCTGCTCACATGACGCGCATGCGGGGTACACATTAGGAATAGCTTGCAGTGCTGGAGTAGGACTAGTATCTCCTTTCATCATGTATTATATATCCTTGACCTCCTGGGAGTTTAGGAGGGCGAAGATCAGCCCTGCAATCTCCCTATACATTTCTTATTGCCACAATCCATCTATAATACAGTCTTCTTCATACTATCCTCTTCGAACTCCTGGTCTAGAGACCCCCCTCTCTAGCTCCTGACATTGGAGCGATATTGATGTTTCTGATATTATTTATCCATTACTAGATATTCCACACTGTGGCTTGATATTGTCTAAGTTTGTGAGGTTCAAAATGGAACAGATTTCAAGAGCGCGAGCGCGTGAAATGGTGGATGATATCAGAGAGAAGAACGGTGGAATTACTCAAGCTGACCGTGAGAGAACACCGCCAAGTGTGCTGAGGGCACTAGAGAACGTGCAACGCAAATTAGGAGCTGCAGTCCGGACATAAGATCTGAAGAACATCATTGTCTCATCTCTGGGCTTTGAATTGACAGATATGCACGCAGTCTTGCTACCAACCTCTATTCAAAAGACACACGATTTGTCTTTGAGCTGATTCAGAATGCGGAAGATAATAGCTACAACGAGGCGATAACACGAAGTAAAGATCCATATATAAAGTTCACCCTCCGCGGTGATCGAATTCTTGTGGACTCGAACGAGGACGGCTTCACTGAAAGCAACGTTCGCGCAATTTGTAGCACCGGAGAGAGCACAAAGACCAATACCAGCGGTTATGTCGGAGAGAAAGGGATTTGTTTCCAGTTTTCAAGGTTGCTTCCAAAGTCCATATCCAGTCCGGTCCTTTCTCGTTCTTTTTCGAGAATAAATTCGGTGATAGTGGTCTCGGAATGGTGACTCCGACAAATCAAGACCATGAAGACTTACCTGATGGTGTTCGCACCAGGATTACATTGATTCTGTCTGATCCCTCGAAGTTCGACGCCCACGTGAAAGAGTTTAGGGAGATCCCCGATACCCTCATACTCTTCCTTTCTAAACTTAAAAGTATTACTGTCTTGATAGAACCTCTGGTTGGGGATTCGTCTGAGACGATATACTCATGTGGTTATGATGAACAAAGTTCCTCGGTTAAGTTGACCAAGGTACTCAACGGAGAGTTTTTATCGTGTTGTGAAAAGGAACATTTTGCTCTTACCAGAGGATCCAGCCCGCGTCGGGCGAAATCAGGCCGAAGTTGTTCTCGCCTTTCCAGTTGACGTTCATTCTGTTCCGATTATCAGACAACAGTATGTTTTTTCCTTCTTGCCATTGTGCCAAGTTGGATTCAGCGTATGTCACTCCATTCCCAGATCGTCCAGGTTTGTCTACTCATCAGATGCAGTTCTTGATCCAGTCCGATTTTATCACCCAAGCCAGTCGAGAGTGTACCCATCAATGTCCGTGGAACGACGCACTCCTTGACGGGGTTGCAGAAACTTTCCGCGATGCGGTGCTACAATTCTGCGAACATCCTTCACCTCAATATTAGTGGGTGAGATATGTGCATGGGGACAGCATTTCTGATCCCTTTTGGGCTCAACTTAGAGATAAGATTTTTGGCTTAAAAAATACTACCCGGTTCTTCGAACATGGAGGGGCAACTACCTTGAACGTCCTTTCAAGCTTCGACGAGTGGTGCAGGTGTGTCTCACGGTCAACCACTCTTTGACGACCTGGAAGAAAAATTTATCTTTCTCCTCACTACAGACAGCCTGACATTCTCCAACACCTTGGAGCTGAAAATATCTCATATCCTAAACTTATCCCAAGGTTCCAAAAATATTTATCTGGAAACAATCCGAGAATTCTACAACCAAGTTATGACGACGACTGGCATACCAGGGCTGCGATGCTCCTTAAACGCGGACTAGAATGCAACAAGTCCAGTGTGGTTATGTCAATAAAACATTTGCCACTAATTCCACTCTCAAATGGAGGGCTGTCCTCCGCCGTCTCTAAGGACATCTTTTTCCCATATGACGAGAACAACATCCCCGTTCCTACAGACCTGAGTCTCATTCTTGTTGAGCCGTTATCGATCAAGAATGTAGCGCGGAAATCACTATTTGAAGCACTGGGAGTCAAGAATTGCAAGCCTGAGGTCGTCGTTGATCTGATTACACGCAGGTACGACAGGTCGTGTTGTGTAGACTTGAGAAACTGTATCTCATCTCCGCTACCTCTACTGGAATCTTCCGCAAAACGCGAGTCTGGATATCCGAATTTATCTGATGGATAGGGATGAGAAGCCGGTATACAGAAAGTTCGTCACCTTCGGCGCAGCAATTATCGTCGATGACCTCTATTTTGAGACGGACAATGCGTACGGAGTCAAGCAGTTAGCACAAGCAATCGGATCACAGGATATCCACTTCATTCACCCTTCGTACCTCAATGCGGTGTCTTCTGATGTGAAGCGACAGGGAAGATCTTGGGTGCAGTGGCTGGAAGTTGTGACTGGCGTTCGGGTGGATACCTAGACTCAGGGAATCATCAAGTTCACCCCGTCTTTCCAAACTTTTCCGGAACATTGTGGAGAGGTGCCCAGACTTGTTAATTGGAGTTTTGCGGACTTACTGGAAATACTATAATCATGATAAGACCCCGGAGATTTTACCTTGGTAATGCCATTGTTCCGTGTGAAAATACGGAGTCGACCTTATTACGGAACACATACCTTCCCATACCGGATTTAAAAGAAATGTGTGCAGAGTTTACGGTTTACGACAAATTACCTTTTTTTGCTTCTCCCAAGTGAGTTCAGGAATGATGATTTTCTGCAGTGGGAATTTCTAGCAGAACTCCAAGTCGGTACCAAGGCAAACTTGCATTTCTTGTAGATGCGCTTCGTTATCTGGTGCAAAAGAATCAACGGGGATTAGATCAAGAGGCACAAAAAGGCCTTCTCAAAGTTTATGAGGAGATTGGGGGACGTTGTCCAGGTGCAGAGTATAGCAATATCAGGTCAGCGTTTCCCGAACTAATTCAGAACTTATTATGAACAGGAAAACTTTTAATGATCTGCGAGCTATTTACGCACCGACCAGCGATTTACGTACTGGGACGTGGGCAACGACGCAAGAATGTGTTTGGAACGCTCCCAGATTCTTGAAAGTGAAATATACTCTTTATTTCTACGAAGAGTATTCTCAGAATACTAAAATAAAGCATTTGTTCTGTCAGATACTTGGAATTGGGAATGCAACATGGGAGACCTATGTGGATGAACTAAAATCGATGCAGAGAGAAAACCAAGCATCCTTCGACAATATTTGCGGCATATACAAAGAAATACTACGTGTGGCCAGTAGTGAACACTGGACCCTTGTGCGGTTAGAGTTCACTTCCCTATGGTTTGGTGAAATGGTAACTTACGTTAACCAGGGACGCATTTGAACGATATAAATTGGTTTATATCGTCTCAGAAAATTCGTGGCATTCCCCTGGTTCCTGCCTATGGACGAAAGCACCGCGAATTGGAAAACACTTCGGCATTAGCGACATTTATGCAGACATGAAGACTTTGTTCGCTGACAAATTGTCCATTGAGGCACCAACCATTTCAACATATGTCGACCAATTGAAGTATCTTCTCCAGTGGTCGGTCAAATATTAATGAGATCAAGAATGCCATAAAAAGCATCAATCGGCTATCCCCGAGAGAAGGCGATCTCAATGATCTCCGGGATTTTCAATGCTTGCCTATCAAATTGACATACGGTAAAACCGTGATAGGAGGCATCGAAGATAATTTCTTCATTGTCGACCGAGTAGAATATGGTGACGCATTTCGAAACAAAGTGTCAGTTCTCGACTTCCCTCTGGAAGAAATCCGTGCTCTACGGCCATTCCTGTTGTCGCTTGGGTTGCAAGATCGTTATAGGTCTTCGGCGATCACCGAGAGTACCAATGTGCGACAGCCATCCGCAGAACCAGCAGAGAATCTGACCCGTGATTTCCGAGAGAAAGCAAGAGCACTCTTCCGGTAGGTTATCCCAAACCTCGAAACGAAAAATATATTGATACTCCTTAGTTGTTCTGTTCATTACAATAGCAGAAGGGCACGGAACGGTGACCAGAGTCTTTATCAACTATTTCGCGAGACGTTCCTCTACGAGAGCGAAGGATTTTCGAAGACACTTAGTCTTCGTCAGCGTGGACGTACAATTACAGCAGAAAGTACCAGGGGTACAGTGCACCTTGATGAGCATAATGGAAAATTGCGAATTTTTGTTCCTCGAAACAAAAGGGACAGAGTTCTCTGTTACTCAAGTCAGTTGCCGAAGGCTTTGGTGCACTATCTTGGCATAAGTGGCCCAGCAGCGAGTGAAATTTTCCGAATTGTCATGACGAGTCCACACGATATTCTCGATGATCTCCTTGAAGACGATGGTATTATCCGAGTGCAAGGCCTGGAACCCTCAAACCAATACCAGAAGAAGACTCGGAACCTTCCCCTTCCACAAGCGATCCTCGCAATGTACAGAGGGCTTCTCGACCGTCTACGCCTCCTAGGCTGTACCAAGACATGCAGGACACTACTCATATAGTGCATGCAGATAGATCACCGTACGCAAGCCTCCTTGAACGCGTCGTTAATGCTGCACGTCGGGCAAGATTTCCCACTGTCGGGGCGTTCAACTTTCGTGAATTGGGAGAGACTCTACCTTCCACTAAACCCAACGGTTCTTTACCACAAGTAAGGCTCGAAGACTCACCTTTCGGCCTTCGATCGCAGAATCAAATCGACCATGATGTCAAAATCGGTGCTGCTGGAGAGCTTTTCGTAGGTTTTCTTTTTTTTCTTCCGTGCCCCTCCCGGTGCATTTTATATATACATATATATATATATATATATATATACTGACTGAGACATCATATATGTAGATTTTTGAGCTCCTTCTTCGGCTGGGGCTTCCAAGGTTCGGCCGAAACAACTGGCAAAGCACCATTCGGAAGGTGGTTCAGATCCACCACGACTATCGCGACCTGGAACCATGGAATGATGCCGAAACGGCGGACATCACGTATCAAGATTCAGATTCCGTCTTCACAAATCTTCTAATTGATAATGGCTACTTGCCAAAAGATCCATGGCGGTCTGCCCGTCCAAAGTACTATATGGAAGTGAAATCCACCACTGCAGGTTGTGCAACCCCGTTCTATATGAGTAGACATCAATTCCAACGCGTAAGACCTCCCCTCCCAAAAATACTTCTTTCCTTCGTGCAATACCGAAACTCTCCAGCTAACGTGTGTATTGTGTATGTCAAGGCACAAAAAAATGAAACTGTCTCCGGATCGATTGTCATCGGCAGAAGAAGTTTACCTCATTTTTAGTGTTCAACCTCGGTCGGGATGATATGGATGTCTGCATTTATCTGGATCCAGAGACGATGAGGTTGAATGGGACACTCGTCTTGACGACAGAGTCATACAGTATCATTCCGCGAAGACCCTCACTCCAAACTGAAAGCCTCTCAGGATAAGGTAGAGGTCCATTTTCTTTATCAGACACATAATTATATAACTCATTTGCTCGATCTCGGCTCTTGTTATAAAATTAAAAGAAAGCCTCGGTATTTTGGATTCACACAATGTCCATTGCCATATTCAAGTCTACATGGCTTCAATCTAACTTCCTTTTTTTCCAGAGTCATTCGCTTGCTTTCATGTTAATATTCCTACATCTCTTTCCAACAAGTCTTTAGCTTCAACCTAAGCTGAGAGAACGCGATGTTCAGCACAGTACATATCCTCTGTACAGGTAGGTATTTTGATCAGAAGACATAAAAACATTCCCAGGCGCTAATAAAAAAAAACTCACACCCACTTCTAAACCTCTCTTTGAAGCCCCCCCCCCCCCAGTAAAACCTCAGGGGTTAAGCCGGAGACCAGCTGCGCGCCGAAGTGCTACATATCTTATAAAGTCAAGAGATAACCCTCTCTTGCCGCACTTATAAATACCGAGGTCTGTCATGCCTGTCAATTCAGGATTCCTTATGCCCATTAGGTCCTGTACGGTCAGATTAACAGTTTGTTCAGTATCTCGGCTCCATACAAACCCACTTAACCATATTTTCCCCGGACTCTAGCACTCCACGTTCGCATGTTCGCCCGCACCGCATGTACTGTACTGTATGTACATGGTACAGGTATGTCAGGAATATACTTACGTTTTTTTTGTGTGATGTCCAGTATATATCCTCTTCATCATTTAATATAGATGTACGCACAACATAAAGTTGAAAACCGTGACCATAACACATATAATTCGAGTGCCTCATCTGGATATCCAGCGGAGCTTCCCCCCCCCCCCCCCCTTTGCTCGTAAACTAAAATAAAATGGAATAAAATAAAAAACTTAGAATAGAGAATTATCGACGAAACGAAGCAGAACGAATGGAAGGAGTCCTCAGACAGTCTGGGGGTATACAGTATTGTGGTGGAGGCCTGAACTAAGTACCTAAGTACCTGATTGAGTACGCTATCTAAGTACCTAGGCATGTAGATAGCTACCACCGCCCGTCTCGGATCTCACAAAAGCTGCTCAAGCGATGCTGAAGTCGACAGTCGGCGCCGGAGGCGTCACCTCGATGATGGCCGGCCCCGCGACAATGGCACTATCCACAATGGAGCCCGATACCTCCGCGTTGGTCATCATCGCATAGATCTGGCCCTGCGCCTGCTGGGGGATCGCGGCCGTGGCGACCCCGGCGGAGGGGACCTGGGCCGGCACGCTGACAATGTCGAGGCCGCTGACGAAGGTGATAAAAGGCGTGGCGGGGATGGCCAGCGACGGATCGAAGGAGAAAGATGCCACGGTGCCCGGGGCAGCCGGGTTGTCGCTGGTGAGTTTGAGAGTTGGGAAGGCCTGGAACGGGAGCGGAGGGTTCGACTCCGGGCAGGACTTGATGAAGGCGGACGCGATGGTGAAGATGGCGTTTGGCGGGACAGCCGTGCCGACGGGGTTGGGCGATGCAGCTTCCCCGATGGCCGTCCGCTGGACGGACTGGTGCAGGCCTTCAGCAACCAGGATCGCGCCCGCGGCGGCGAGGATGTCTTTGGATGTGATGACGGGCGCGCCGCCTAGGTAGGCGGAGACGCCAACGCCCTCCAGGACGGAAGACAGGGCCACAAAAGTGACGATGTCCGTGTACGGGAAGTTGTAGTCGCAGGCGACGACGGGTGTACCTCCGGCGCCGGTGATGGCTTGCTGGAGGAATTGGACATGCGCTTCCTCGTCATGGGCGATGAACATCAGATTCTGATAGAAGGCGTTGCTGAATCCGGCCGCGAGGAAGTCGGCCTGGCTAAATCGTTGGAGGGCGTTTTTGTAGAAGACGTTCTCGAGGTGTTCGAGCTGCGGAAGTCAGCGACATGTACCAGCAATATTAATATACCGACTGAGAGTGTATATTGGATATGCGCTTACCGTCAAGGCAAACTGCAGCACATCAAGATCGGTTACAGCTGCCTGGCGGCTTTCCAGAGACGAAGGAGCAGAAAGCACACCAGGTGCAAGAACAGTAGCGAGCGCAGCTCCAGAAGTGAACTTGGTGAACTTCATGATTAATTAAATCGAAACGAACGACAAAAATAGGTTATCTACAACAAAGATTGGATGAAATGACCAGCACTTCCAAGAAAGAGAGACAACAGCAAGGAGTGGAGTGATGTAGGAATAAAACCTCGAAAGGTTGAGTAAATAAGAAATAACAAGACAACGGGGAGATGGGCCCTTTTTGACAACAGATCGCCCCTTTTTCTCACAGCAGCCTCCCTCCTCCGATTTCCACCCGGCCGAGGAGGAGCATGAGGTCCTAGCCAGTAGGCCTTCTATCAAAGCGCTCTTGCGCGATCCGACGGCTGTTAAGGTCATGTAGCCCACTACCATCTTGAGACAGGGACCAGTGTCAAAATTTCCTATTTCAGTAATCTGAGACGTCAAGTGTAACTCGTACAGGTGCCAAGACTTGCTGCCAAGAAGCGGACTTGCAGCGCATTGACCATTATGGCACAAGGGCGTCAAGATCACCCCGAGCAGGATTCTATAACTGCCGGTTATTCTCGCTCCCGGAGGTGCCTAGGAGCGGTCAGAGTATGTGCGAAGTACTTAGTACTTAGTTGTAGAGGCAAATGGAGGTGCTTCCGCATGCTAATCCTGAGTGCCCGAGTTTCCGGAGAAATCTGCCAAACCCGTAGAACCTGATTTTTCGGGCAGATCCTAACTAGCAACTCTGCTCGAAAGCGCGAACTGAGCATAGGGTCCTGCGTCCAGAGATATCACTTAGTACCTGTTAGTATAAGTACCTATAAGCACCTAGATAGGCAACTTAATAATGCGCCCGACAAGTCACCATCCGAGATCCGTCGCTTAAGGGCCGGTTCCATCTCCGTTTCAGTCAGCCAGACCCGAGACGCATGGACGTTCATGGCCCAAACCCATTAGGAAAGAGTTAGCAGGCTGAATCCGTAAAGTGACAAGATGGGCATGTGCTGATTGCCCGCCTGGGTAGCCAGATATTAAGGGACATCAGGGATGATAGTCCCAGACGGGGTGTCTGGAGTCAGAGCCGGAGGCCCTCCTGTGAAACAACCTAAGTACGGTAGTTATAGCACAGCGCAATTATAATAATAATACCTACTAGGTAAGCCACGTGGTTCTGATTAAGCAGCGGAAACGATAGACAAGCCGTGGACAACAACTTCCTACGCTTTCCGGCTTGCTGTGTTGATATTTTAAGGGGAAGATTGCCGTAAGTCATCAGCTGGTGTCACGCATTGATCCTTTGCACGAAGGATGCTAACAGTCTGTCTTGTTGAGAGCAAGGCATTCAAATTCCGCTTGAATGGAATGGGATAGGGTACGTGACTATGAATACTACCGCTTCAGAAACTCACAGCGAGGTGTAGATAGCCCAGCGCTGTTGAAGCCGACTTCGAGCAGAAACACCACCGCAAATCAATGTTTCCAACGGTGATAGGTTCGGATCAATAGCATGAAGAGAAAAAGGAAAAGTCATAGATTTTGGGAGTCCCTAGAATCACTATTTGTACATGCACAATCTCCTGTCACATCATTGTATGCGCGTAATGAACGAGACCTTGCAATGAGAACAGCACTGCCCAAGTGCTAACCACCGAGTACATACCATTACACGTTGCCTATGTTATGCCCCTTTCCATCAACATTCTCTGGAACCTGTCGGCCCTTATTTCTTCTCATCGTCGAGACGACCCACATTGACATTCAGCCCCAGACCCTGCGAATCCAGATACACCTTGTTCTTGCCAGACTCCTGCAGGATCTGAGCAATGTTCCGGGCGTTCTCGATCCTCCGCAGCTCAATGTAACTCTTGCTCTTCTTGATGGCCTCGCCAATCAGCTCGGCAGAGCGGGCTTCACCCTGTGCGCGGACGATGGTGGCCTGCTTCTCTTGGCGAGCCTTGTCAACAAGGAAGGCTGCTCTCTGGGCCTCCTGCTGAGCGACTTGCTTCGCTTCGACGGCGGCAGTAAATTCGGGGGAAAAGGCAAGGTGCTAGACAAGGGCATGTCAGTCTTGTCTCTATCTCGGGAATCCCCGGAGAGAAGGACGTACGGTGAGGGAAACATCATCCAAGGTGATGTTGAAGCGAGCAGCTCGCCTAGCAAGGTTGTCGCGGACGAGTCTTGCGACGTTCTCTCGCTGCGTGATCAGCTGACTGGCGTTGAACTGCGCAACAACGCTCTTCAGCACCTCATTGACGATTGAGGGGAGCACCCTCTCGTCGAAGTCCAGTCCAAGTGTGCGGTAGATCTGAGGAAGCGCTTCGATTCTAGGTCTCGACAGCACACGGCAGGTGATGTTGACCATCTGCAGGTCCTTGGTGCCGGTCAAGGACGAGACATTGCGAGGCTTAGCGCGGACATCATAGATGATAGGAGTCTCCAGCCACGGAATCCGGAAATGAGTTCCTTGAGGAAAACAGATTATCAGTGTCCGCTGCAGCTCTCAAGACGACCGTTGGTGCGCTCAATACCTTCGCCGTAGATCTCCTTCTTCACCCCACCTATTCTGGAGTACTTGATCGCTCTGTGACCACCATCGACTAGAGCGTAACGCATTAGCAAGTTGCACCAAGACTAGCCTGTAATATATTCAGTTCTCACCGTTAAAGAGGGAGTTTGACAGCACGTATCCTCCGAGACCCAGCAAAATCGCGGATCCTACAAGGCCGAAGTTCCCTCTAGGGCCGCCGCCGGGGATGCCTCCCCATCCAAAACCCCGCTTTCCACGATTCTGCAGCATAAGCTGCAGCCTCTCCCACTGCTCCCGCGGGTTGCTAGCCATGATGTCGTTAGGAGTTCTTGGGGTTGCGACTGCACCGCCTTCGGGTTGTCTGGAGAGGGGCGTGCGGGTGGAGGAGTTCGCCGGAAGTTCAAAAGTTTGGACGATCGCCCTAGTACCGATGGGGACAGCAGGACTCGCAGGTTTCAACATCGCCGCGCAGCGACGCTTTCAAACACACCCGCCACTGCCCCGGCTTTCACAGGCAGAGAGCCGGCTGTTATTTCCCCTCTTCGTTCGCAGACACTGTCAGGTCGGTTCTGTTTAGATTACACTCCCTTTGAACGCCACTGTACGAGTTTCCCGGCTTGTTTCGAGTGACCGCGCCGTCGCAACATGGCTCCAGAGAGAACCGGCGGGAAGAGCGTCTTCCTGGGCAATATCCCATACAGTGAGTAATTCCCCTGAGCGGCCGAAGCGCTGTGAATTTGCTAACGGTCTCAAGACCTCACCGAGGAGCAGGTGAAGGACATCCTCAGCTCCGCCGGCACCGTGACCAAGTTCCGTCTCATGATGAACCCCGAGACAGGAAAGCCCAAGGGCTACGGATTCGCTGATTTTGCAGATGCGGACGCCGCTGCCTCCGCCGTGCGAAACTTGAACGACTACGAGATAATGGGAAGGAAGATCCGGGTGGATTGGCCGCACAACGAGAAGGACTCGGTGCCACCGGACTACTCGCAACAGTCGCAAGACGCTGGATTCCAGCAGCAGTCAACAGCTTTGCCTCCGCTCCCCCCGGGAGTCGAAGTACCACCGCATCTTGACTGTCCAAATGCAATCTCTCAGACGCTCTCCCAGCTGCCTGCGACTCAGCTGCTCGACGTCCTGTCCCAAATGAAGTCCCTAGTTATGGCGGACCCTGCCCGAGCCACTGAACTGCTGCGGCAAGCTCCGCAGCTCGCATACGCGATCTTCCAAGCCTTGCTCCTTATGAACCTCGTCGATTACAGCACCCTGGGCTCTGTTGTCGAACAGGCCACACAGCCTGCCCCTCAGACTACGCAGACTTACCAACCCTACGGTACCATGCCTGGCCAGATATCGACTCCACCTGTTCAGAGCACGCCCCATGCTCCGCCAGCTGCGCCGCAACAGATGCCGCAGCAGCAACAGCTCCCCAGCCAGGAAGAGCTAATACAGCAAGTCCTGAACATGCCCCAGTCTGCTATCGATTCACTTCCTCCGGTGGAGCGGAGCCAAATCATGTTACTAAGACAACAGTTGATGCAGACTCACGGTGGGGCGAGATAGCTCTGGTCTGGGACAGAACTATGAGGATATGTGTTGTGATTTTCGTTCTGCACATGTGTGGTGGTACTTTGACTGGGAATGGGATGGCGTAAACGGTGGTTCTGTGTTTGTTTTGCATTGTTCGGTGCTGAAATAATGCGTTCTTCTTTCAAGACAACTTCCGGCCATGACATTGTTGTCATATGGTTACTCAGACCATGGTTGTCACGTGCTTTGTCTTGATTCATTGAGTGTCTTTGGGTGTTCTCATTATGTAGGTAATTACCGAGTCTCTTGCATAGTAGAACCATAAATTTCTTTTTAAACCCAGCCAAGGTTTATGCTTGCGTTCTTAATAATCCCTGTGATCTTTGGAAAGCATTCTGTTCTTTGGACTTGGCAAGACCAAGTGATTGTAGAGTTAGTAAGCAGAGATACTTCTGAGGCCGTGTCTGAAATGCTTGGCAAAACTCTGTATCAACGTCTACTGATCGACTGTGAACCTTGCTAGCTATCATGAATTTGCCATCGAGTTGCAGATTTAAATCTTTCGTGATGTTTAAGACTGAGATGAAGTTGCTTTGATGAGTTTCTATTTCCTTGCTAGCTCTTTCTTGGGTTGTAATGTTCAGCCTTCGGGTGCTGCTCTCATTTAATAATCACTTTCGGCAGTCAAACCGCCTAACGTGCATCTCAAATACTGATCATTTCCCTTGGTCTTTTTTCATCCCTCCTTGTGAGGTTGACTTAGGAATATGGAATGTTCGGCACATATTCGAATAATTCCGATTTCCTTTAGCTCTGTTTCTTCGTCTGTAAATGCAGTTTTCTGCACACGGAATCTCAGGAGAGATGGACTTATGTTTCATATCAAGGCGTACAGACTTTCGATGTCGATAGAATCGGTTCACTTTTCATGCCTTGTCGGCCGAGGCCTTTTTTGCTGGCGGGGTCGTTGTTCCCTAAAATGAGGCCCGAAGAGTATTATCGATCGCTACCGGGTTTGCAATCTGTTGGTTGTTGTGTCTCCAGTTTCAAATAATTATTGACAGGACTTAAATCATAATAGAGAAAAGTTTTCAGTTGAGACAGCTTGATATGCATCCTTGGCGATGACAATTGCGACCAGGATCTGGCGAAAGAGCAGACGGACGAAGTGATCTACCTTATACGCATCTTCTTATGGAGCACGATGGAGTTCGGATGGAGCTGTCAAAGGCTCCACTGTTGGGAAATTCCTGAATGTATGGGCCATCCTTAGTCATATTGGGGAAGAAGTCATGAAATTTAATGGACACTTCTTCGGGGGATGGATCCCATGCTGTGCAGAGGAAAGGGGCAATGTTTGACAGGGATTTTGCATTGAGAATAGTTTCTTGGATTTGACAGATAAACAGATGACCACTGAACTTAGAGCAGGTTTATTTTTACATGGTCCCTACAGTGGTGCCGGTCATTTCATGTATCATGTGCTGCCATGAGCGACCACGGCGGCCCCCTGTCACCCCCTCCCCCCTCTCCTCCAGATGCATTGCGCAACAAAGGGCTTTTTCTGTTGCTTTCACGCATTGTTTACCTCTGTCACATCCATTCACTTCATGTGCCTAGCAGAATCCTCAAACCTCACCACCTTCACTTCCATCATCCTCTTCTCACCTTCACCCATGTGATTCACACGTGACTTATACTACCCTCTCTCATTATCCCCCATATCCTTTGCTTTTGGTATTCAAGTGGTCAATAATTGCCATAGAACTTGGATATTGTATTTTTGGGCCCTGACTACTGTTCTTTTGGTTTTGTTTTTTGGTGGCGGTCCATCTTCATCGCATCAATTTCTGAGCCCTCTCGTCTAGCAGACGGCAGAAGAGATGCCGCCCAAAAAGACTAAAACCAAGACTGAAACCATAAATTTGAAAGGTTCAGGGCAATCGACGCGTCGGTTTGGGAACTCTAAGTCGGCCCCTTCGACCCCTTCTACGCCTTCGACTCCTTCGACTCCTTCGACTCCCTCGACTCCCTCGAACCCTGTCAACAGTGATGATCCTCCTGAGGTTCTCAGGTCAAGTTATCCTGCCACGTCCAGGACGGGCCTTGACCTTACTCTCCCCCCTCTGTACAATTTGAGAGATATCTTCGATGATATCTGCCGAAACGCAATCAAGTTGGGGTTTGAAAATGTCCTTCGACACTTGGGGTCGAGGAAACTCCGCGTCGTTACCATGTGTTCCGGCACCGAGAGTCCGCTTTTGGCGTTGGAGATGGTCTCTGACGGTATGTTGAATTACATGAGCCAATTGTGGGTATAATTCTCATAATTCGCAGGACTCAAGCGGATTCACTGCCTGAACTTTGACATTGAACATCTGTTCAGCGCTGAGATTGTGCCTTTTAAACAAGCGTACATTGAGCGTAACTTTCATCCGCCATATCTGTTCCGCGACGTGAGCGAGCTGAAGGACGGTGAAGCGTAGGTCAACGTGCCAATTCTCCGGCAATTGTAACTGCTGCTGATCACCTATGTATTCAGCGTCACGGCTTATGGATCCCGGCAGAAAGTTCCGGGGAACGCTGATATCGTCATTGCTGGGTTCTCATGCGTCGACTTTTCAGCCCTCAATAACAGGAAAAAGAAATTGTCCGAGAAAGGCGAGAGCGGTGTCACATTTTATGGCATTCGCTCATACATCGAGAAGTACAGGCCTCCCTTGATCATACTAGAAAATGTCAAAAATGCTCCTTGGAAAATTGTGGCAGATAAATATAACGAAATCGGATATCATGTTGTATTTGACACAGGTATCGACACTAAGACCTATTATCTGCCTCAAACGCGCGAGCGAGGATACGCTCTTTGCATCGACAAAAACCGAATGGCAGAGCAAGACATAATGCAAAAAGGGTCTCTGAAGTCCAAGTGGTCCGTTGTCTTTGAGAAATTCAAGCGCCCTGCAAGCTCACCGGCGAGCATGTTTATTCTCGATGAAGATGACCAGCGTCTGCTCCACATCCAAAAAGACATGGCAATTAAGAACGCCAACGGTGTAACACGTCTCATTAACTGGTCAAGATACCAGGCTCGGCATCAGAGTTATCGCTTGGACAACAAACTCGGTTACAAACGCCCGATGACGCGTTTTCAAGACAATGGTACATGCAAGATGCCAGATTTCGTCTGGCAAGAGTGGTCGAAATGTCAACCTGAGAGAATATGGGACACGCTAGACATGAATTTCCTCCGCACCCTGGACAAAGGCTACGATCTTAATTTTAAAGAGTAAGGTCTAATTATGTTGCTTGCGAATGATCCAAGCTAACTTTTTTTGAAAGGCGTTATTTAGACCTCTCTCAGGGAATAGACCGGGAGATAGACGGTCGCGCGTTTGGAATCATGGGCTGTATTACTCCCTGTGGAATTCCGTACATCACAACCCGAGGAGGACCACTTTGTGGTCTCGAAGCCCTTTCACTCCAAGGTTTGCCTTTGGACAGACTCCTTTTGACGAAAGAGTCGCAGCGAGAGTTGCAAGACTTGGCTGGAAATGCTATGAGCTCAACTGTCGTCGGAGCCGCCACTCTATCAGCTTTGATCGTGGCATACAAGGCTCTTGATGCTGGAAGCACGGAAGAAATTTCTTCAAATTTAGACAAATACCATGACACTCCCAAAAAGATCGTTCCGAGGGAAGACCAAAAGTTAGTCCAAAGGAACTTGGACGCATCCGGATCACCGCTTTCTGTCCATGAGATCATTAAAATTGGAAACACAAGCAGGAGATTGTGTGTCTGTGAGGGCCAATCCATTATCAAACGCAAAGGAATTCAAAAATGCTCGTTGTGCGGGCATACATCTTGCACCTCTTGCGGGGGGAATCCCACGCACAACTATGAGACCATGAACGACATAGAGCGGAGCAGCCCGTTGACTTTCGGAAATATGTTGAAAGAGATACTTCCAATGCGGCTTGCCTTTTCAAACTTGTCTCCTGAGGAGTATCTGAGTATTTTGCCCGAGCAAGAGCTGAACTGTGAGACGAAAAACTGGGAGAAATTTTTGGAGGCCGTTACTCTCGCCTGTAAGGACGAGCTTCGTTTCTCTGCGATTAAGAGGGGCGAGAAGTGGCGTATTGTCTACGAAGGGCGTTCTTCCTTTTTGAATTTGGTCATTGGCGAGACAGCAGAATGGTTTTTCTTCGCGAAGCCATTGGATTCCGAACCAGCTCTCAGTCTCAACAGAGAAATACTCTCTAAACCAATTGCCAAAATGAAGCCCGTTTCCAGTTCACTTTTCGAAGGGCAGTGGGAGATCTGTGCTCCTATCAGTTCCAGTTTCAAATTGGATATCTCTGGTGTTGGAAAGAAGGTGGAGTCGTACGAGGCCAAATGCGGCCTTGAGGGCTCATTTTTTGGAACGACCGTTTGGAGTGGTCTTGCTATCTGTGGTCCTGATGATGTTGTATCCAACCTCGATGTTGATATTCGGGGTAACTATGAGCTATTGCAGAACTGTGGTACAGCTAACGGTTCACTGCACAAGAAGGCAGCCACAAACAACTCTCCGGCTGTGTATCTATTTCTCGATCCTACAAAGTTTGGCCCAGCGGATCTGGATTCGTTTGTATTTAGTTTGTCTCATGAACGCCTTGCGCGAAACGAATCGCGGCCTATCATAGCTGAACTGACACCCACATGGCGCCCTTCCAATGTTGACAGCCATGCCTCACAAGTGAAGGCTTTCTATCGGAAGTGGGTTAAATGTCCACGAGCGACTCTTGGGGTGTTTGATCCTTCCGCGGAAATTGTTTGCCGTTCTCTTGATCCAGATACGGCACTGAAGCTGAGCAGCGGAGAGTGTCACCACGAAAACACCACGCTTTTGGAATTCGCAGCGCGGGCTGAAGCTGTGAAGTTACCTTGGAAAAGTGGACCTTGGGAGGTTTTCAACCTCATGGAGTCATCAGTTGCTCTTCAGCACTTTTCTTGGTTATTACAGCGAGCGACAACTCTCAATTCTTTCGAAAAATGGCGCCAGGTAAGTTCCCAGGGCCCAATGGAACTTGACGCTGTGTGCACAGTCTGCGCCCCGATAAGACCGCGCATCTTGTGGGGGCGGGACCATAGAAATCGCATCAAACCTTACGAAAATCCAGAGGACGCTGCTGTCTATGAGCGTCAGATCAAGGCGCGACCGCCAGCTTTCTTGGGGTTCACCAGGATCGATGAGAACGGAATTGGTCATTTACGCATTTCTGTCAATGTGAACACCCTGCTACACCAAGCATATGAGAAGTTGGTTGGTTCAGGCAATGCACAAAAAAAGGCGTCATTCTATTGGCGTCTCCTTTCCAATGCTCCAGATGTGAGAGATCTTAATTTTGGAAAGTTCAATTTAACTCATAACCGCAAAGATCGTCCAAGTGGGCAACCTCCAAACTTCCACTCTTATCAACTTCGACCGGAGCAGCTGCGATCTTTGTCATGGATGATCGAACAGGAGGCGGAGGAGCCCGTCCCCTTCGAGGAAGAAGAAGTAGAGGAGGCTCTACTCCCTTTCATGATGTGGCGAGCCGAGGCAAAGGTCACCCATCAGAAATTTATCCGCGGTGGTGTGCTTGCTGACGAAGTTGGCTACGGCAAGACAGCATTGATTTTGGGGTTGATTGACACGCAGTTCGACAGAGACAGGCAGAAAGTCAGGCATACTGACGGCGCTATTCCTGTCAAAGCCACGCTCGTCGTGGTTCCAAAGATGATGGTAACGCAGTGGAAAGAGGAGATTTCCAAATTTTTGGGCAGGTCGTACAACGTCAAAGTCTTTGAGACATTAACGCAGCTATCAAAGATGTCAATCAAAGATATTGAAGATGCCGACATCATCTTATTATCATGGGGGGTACTTGAGACCGCAAGCTATCATTATCGGATGCAGCAATTTGCTGCAGTCCCAGCAGTTCCCAGAGGAGATGGACGTATTTTTGACGACTGGCTAAAAGATGCTGTCAAGTCGATTGAGAACCACGTTAACATCTTACGAGCCCATGGTCCAAAGGAGCTGCTCAACGCAATACATGCCAAGAGGAGGGCTCTTGAAGAAGCAGAGTCGTATTATACGTATTATCCGTCGAAGAGATTGAGGGGAGCAGCGCTCGCGCAGGCGGCTGAATCAGAAGCGTCCTCCGCAACTATGGCCACTGCGAAACAACAGACATCGAAACCTTCCGCACGGAAACGCAAAGCCGAGGAGCTCAAAACTGCAGGCTCGACTGACGATAGGCCGGCGCGAAAGACATGGGATGACATCAAAGATTTCAATATCTCATCGAAAGCTCGTCAGGCTTGGCAAAGCCTAACGATTCCGGTTCTCCATATGTTTGAGTTCAACCGTCTTGTGATAGACGAGTTCACCTACGTGAGCGAACGCAAACTAGGCCCCGTGTTGAACCTGAAGGCTCGGTCAGTCTGGGTCCTTTCTGGGACTCCACCCTTGAACAACTTTACCGATGTGCAGTCCATCGCGCCGTTCTTTGGTGTCCATCTTGGAGTCGACGCGGACGAGGGCGAGAAGAACCCGAGTACGCGATTGGCAAACATCCGTCGGGAGAGATCAGGTACTCGACAATATTCTGGGACCAAAGAGGATAACTTACTAACGCGATAGACAGATGCGGAGAACTTTCATTCTTTCAAGGCTCCACGCAGTGATGCATGGCATAGGCGTCGGCACAAGGTTGCTCAGCTCTTCCTCGACCGCTTCATGAGACAGGTAAGTCACATAGCATCGGAGGGAATATATGTACAGTACATCAGGTTACTGACTGAAGCAGAACATTGCGGAGATCGATGAAATCCCATGGGCTGAGCACATTTGTCCCGTGAAGTTGTCTCCCGCTGAAACAGCCATATATCTGGAGCTGTATATGCAGCTCATGTCGCAGAACCTGCAACTTCGCAGGACTGGCAAAGGTCGTTTCAATAACGATCAGGTCACGCGGCTTAACCAGATTATCGGCAGCAGTAAGAGCGCCGAGGAAGCTCTGTTGAAGCGATGCTCTTCCTTTGCTTTGGAAGGCAACTGGGACCGTGAGAGGCACGCCTCGACCAGCTGCAGTGATATCATAGAAACTCGCAAGGATCAACTGCTGAATGTCGAAGCAGACTTGAAAACAAAGCTGAAACTGGCCGCCTGGCTTTATTCGAACTGCAATGGGGTTCACACGCACTTCGAGAGGCTCATGCAGAATATTCAACGCGATAATTTCGGGGACATCCAAGTTACCACAGTGGTGAATGACCATGTCCATGCCGCCCTCCGTGATTCCAAGCCAGATGACTGGAAAGAATTCTTCCAGCCTCCTCTATCTACGGATAAGAAAGGAAAGGGCACGAAAGCGACCTTGGATGACGAACACCCGGAATTTCCAAAAGAACTTGATATCGACGGAGTATCAGGAGAGGAAAACGAAAATACTACCGACGATACCGATCAAGACCCCGCTGAGCCTGAACCGGAGCGCCCAGCCAAGAGGGCTAGGAAAAGCAAAAAGTCCCAGTCCGAATCTATCACCGAGGATACGGTCGAAAATCCTCAGCCTGTGTCCATAACAAAGGAGGACGAGAAGGCAACGCTGCCAACATATCCCAGGAACCCGGAGGACTTTGTGTCCATCCTCAGGGATGTGACGACGACATCACGAAGTCTAATCGCGGAATGGGTTACCCGACTGAGGGCTCTGAGATTCCTGGAAACGGTCCGTGGACTTCAGGGAGCCAAAGTGCTTCCCCCTTGCTCCTCGTGCAGTTACACCACGAACATCGTCAGCGAACTTAATGTCCTAGGCCAATGCGGACACGTCCTCTGCCATACGTGCATCAAAGACACGTTCGAGTCAGAGGAATGCAAAGTGCATGGTTGCAGAGGCTCCGCCAAGCCATTTCACGTTATTAATGCCTCCAGACTCGGCCGTGACGACGAGGAGGAGTCCGTTTCCCAAGGCGGGAAGAAGATGGAGGAGTTGGCCAGGCTCCTGAAAGACACAACCCGCATCCCCGAAGACGATCGTGTTCTCTTGTTTGTGCAGTTCCCGGAGCTCATACGCGTCGCTGGAAAGGTGCTTGATGACGCCGGTATCGGGTACACAGCTGTCGAGACGATCGGCCGTCCCTCGGCGAACAACATCAAGGAGTTCCAGGAAAAGTTGGAGAAAAAGGTCCTTATCTTGAACATGGGTTCTGAATCCGCGGCTGGCATGTAAGTTCTTCCTAGAATCTCAGCAATCCTAACCCCATACCACGTCCACCCACCCATCCCTCTCGCCCTTTTCCCATAAACTAACATCCGATAACCAAACCAGAAACCTCCAATGCGCCAACCACGTCATCTTCCTGCACCCCTTCCTCGCAAAGACCCAGTACGACTATGAGTCGACCATGACGCAAGCCATCGGCCGCGCCCGGCGCTTCGGACAGCAGAAGACGGTGCACATCCACCACTTCGTCTCGCTGCACACGATCGACGTGAACATCCTCCAGCAGCGCCGAGGGAAGGTGCTGGTGCTGCGGGAGGATGACGGGGGATTATTCAAGTTCGTCGGCGAGGACGAGGTGCGCGAGACGGATGTGGTGGGGTGGCAGGGGGCGTCGCTGGAGGGGGAGAATTCCGTTTAACAACCTTACCTATTGTTATAACCATGGCAATTCGGGATTGGTTGTTGAAATTGGAGACTACGGATACGGATACGGGTTCAGATCGATTGGAGAAGGTTGGATTGGAGCGCGATTGGACTAGAGATGATTAAGATTTCTTTTCTTTAGCTTTTTTCTTTTTTGAAATTTTTTGGTCTTTTGGTTTTCCTTTTTCTATCTTGTTGTGAGTATTAGATTGTGAATTGGTGATGGTGATGCTTGGCAATTTTTCTTTTGATTTGGAGGATTTGAACTCGAATCTGGAACCGGTGATGACCGTGAAGTGAGGAACGATTTGTCGAAAACGCCACAAGGCCTATATTTAGAGTATGAGAATGGAAATAATACGACTGTCTCAATTGAACGTTGACACGGTATACGAGGAGGGCTTGAAGGAAGGAACCAGTGCTATTTGGGAGGTACCGCCGGGCAAAAAGAGAGGTGCTGTACTGTACACATGTCATGTCTAGTTAGATAGATCGACGGCGTATTCCTTTTTCCTTCGCTGCCTTTTTTTTCTTTCCTCGTCTCTCTCTGCTCCGACAGAATAGGACAGAATAGATAAGGGGGACTCCTAATGGCATATCTATCCCATCTAACTAAAGAGGTATATAATATCACCCAGTTCCAGCCCTCGAATTGAACATCTTTATCATGTCTTTTCTTTATTTTTAAACAAGAATAATATTAAAGCTCACCATCCTTCCTCAGCATATCCGGGCTCCACGTCGGGTTATGCAGGCACGTCAGCCCGGCGCTGTTCTCGCAGCTCTTGCGCCCGCTCAGGGGGCCGGGCGGGGGCACCTTGACGGTCTTGCCGCTCTCGGTCGCGGTGGCGGACTCCTTGAGGGCCTTGAGGAGGTCGACGACTGTCTCGGGCGTCAGGTCCTCGTAGTAGTCGTCGTTGATCTGGACCATGGGGGCGTTGACGCAGGCGCCCAGGCACTCGACCTCGATGAAGGTGAAGAGGTTGTCCTCGGTCGTGTGGCCGGGGGTGATGCCCAGGTAGTCGGAGATGGCCTGGACGATCTTGTCGCTGCCGCTGCCGCCGAGTTGACAGGGGGTCTGTTTTGCAGGAGCAAATCAATGTGTTAGTCCCCCGTGTCCTGCAATATCGAAGTGACTTCTTGTCTTCCGATCAAAATAGGGATGTCTAGAGTACGTACCGTCGTGCACACCTGCACAAAGTACTTGCCCACGGGCTCGCGGTTGTACATGCTGTAAAATGTGGCGACCTCGTAGACGCGCATCGGGGGCATCTCCAGGATGCGAGCGACCTCGTTCATGACGCTGATGCTGGTGAAGCCGTGCTGGCGCTGGCCCAGGTCCAGCAGGGGCATGACGGCGGCCTTCTTGTACTGGGGCGGGTAGCGCTTGAGGATCTCATCGACGAGTTTGAGGTTCTGCTCGTTGAACTTGAAGGGGATGTTGGGGTTGTTGTGCGGTTTGTTGCGGTGCTGTGGTCGATCGATCAATTAGCATTGTTCCTATCGAATTGATGCGAAAATATAACTATCATCCCCCGCAGGCTGCGACACTTCATATCGAAAGTAATAGAGATATGGATGCCTTGGACGAAAGGACGACGTACCACAGCGAGGACATCACTCCGCAGCTGCGCCGCAGCGGAGAAGGGTCTGTATTGTTGCTTGGAGAGCTGGGAAACCAGCTGGCGCGAGGCCCGCGGGGCAGAGGGGAGGAGTTTTGAAGCCATTGCTGGCTGTGGCGTGCAGGAGGAGGATGCGAGAGAAGCCGACAGGGTCGCTGGGTCTCTCTCTGGGGTCTCGCGATGTTGGAGATGTGGATGAACGCCGGGGGTGGAGGCGCCTTGCGGGTGAGCCCGCGGCCAATCAGCGTGGGCGGAAATGCAGCCTAGGTCAGCCGGCTCCGCGAAGTATGTCAGGACACACAGCACGAGAAGAGCATTCTTCATAACCTGTGTGACGGAAAGGGAGTATGTTTTACAAAGTAGATTCAGGTCGAAGACTCGACTTGGAGGGCTGTGTACGGATTACCTGGAATGCAGGTAGTATTGCTTCCCAAATAGGAAACCTAACGACTATTCCAAGATTGTATTCATGTTCATTAAAATAGATGAACTGCTGACTAAAGCAGACATCTCGTTCGTCCAAAGAAATACCCTTTGGCACTGATCAATTCAGCTTCCATGATTGGAAGACTATATCCAGGCGCATCTGTCGTCATTGTAGACACGACATCCTGACAGCCCATCTCCACCACCAAGACCCATTGGCTCGCAGAACAAGCCCTATGGCATCTTTCCCATATCATAACCGTCGTTAACATCGTACATAGGTCCATCTCCAGAGAAACGGGCCTCATCCACCAAGGTCATGATCCATCCCCTCCACAGCTCCAAACTTACACATCCTCCAGCTTATAAACCTCATACGCCGGCTCCTCATACGGATGCGCTTTGAGCAGCGCCTCCACCGCCTTGCGCATGACCTCCTTCCCAACACAGAGGATCTCGACCCTCATCTCCTCGACTTTCTCCAGCGTGCCCACCTCGCCGATGTTCGGATTCGCGCCGTCCCCCGGTAGGAACTGGCCCGTTCCAGGACACTGCCAGCAGCACTTGCTATACTTGCCGCCGGGGAATGTTCCCGCGCCCGTGGCGAAGACGGCTTCCTTGCAGGCCTCGAGGTGCGGGTGGGGGACGAAGAAGACGAGCTTGTAGCGCTCGGTGACGGGCCGGGTGGTTGTTGTGGACGACATTGTCCGTGGGGTGGGGAAAGAGGGATAGTATGTAGGTCTCTTCTGGTAGATTGCAGTTAGAGGTGGGCGACGAGTTAGCAGTATGCGCGCTGGCTGTCTGAAGGTGAGCAGTCGCATTATTTTGTTGCAGTGATGTGAGGGGTGGATGGGTTCAAGTGGTTGTGACGGTTCTTGGCGTTTGGAGATGCTGGGATCTGCTTAGTCAGCATATTGGGGACCATCAGCATGCTATCATTCACGTTTGCAACCGAGTTATGGTAGGATTCAGATATCACGGCATGGACTTGACGGTTGTAGAGTGTACAGATCTATATTCTATTTATTGAATTCATATCTAGGGTATCACATTCCCTCCGAGGTTCATGACCACGATCTCTGCTTCCCCTGCTCAACGCTGCCCAGAACAGCCTACATACCTCCCAGGTAGCAATTAGATGCCCTATAAATCTGATACAGAATCATAAGATGTCGTCCCCCCTCTACCCAGTAATGTGTCTCTGCACATATTCATCGATCAGCCGTAACAACTCCGATTTCCTGGCATCACTAACCCAGCTGCCTCTCACACTATTCTCCGCGATAGTTCTCCATTCGTGCACCGAGAGATTAAATGCCTCCTGAACGGCACAGTAGTTCTTCAGTATGAATCCCCCGAAGTAAGCGGGGTCGTCACTGTTGATGGAGAACTTGATACCCGCATCCAAGAACGTCCTGATCGGGACTTGCGCTATCTCCTCGAAGCAGCAGAGGCGGACGTTGGACAGCGGGCAGACAGTCAGCAAGATCTCTTCCTTCGCCACACGCTTCATCAGCTCCGGATCCTGCACCAGCTTCACGCCATGGTCGATCCGCTGCGCCCCTATCTCGAGGGCCGCTCTGATGTAGCTTGCATCTCCTTCCTCGCCGGCATGCGCGGTGAGCGGGATGCCCTTGGAGCGGGCCGAAGCGTAGATCTCCCAGAACATGTCCTTAGGCGGGCCAACCTCCGTCGAGGAGCACCCGATACCGTGGACAATCCCAGACGTGAAGTGCCCACTGCCCAGGGCCTCGAAATAGAGCCCCTTCGCATCGTCCACAGGAAGATGCTTGACAAAGCAGAGAATCAGCCTCGTCGTCATCCCGAACAGCCGCTCCGCGCGCTGGCACGCGGCCGTCAGGCCCGCCACGACGGCGTTGTACGAGACGCCGCGGTTGACGTGGACCTGGGGGTCGAAGAAGACCTCTGCGTGGTGCACGCCGTCCGCGTGCGCGTGCTGGAAGTACTCCCAGGCCAGGTCCTCAAAGTCAGAGGTGTTGCGCAGGACGGACATGCCAGTGAAGTAGAAGGCCAGGAAGTCGTCCAGCGAGGTGAAGTGGTTGTACCGCTCGTCGAGCGCCTCGGGGGACGCGTACGCTGGGTTGTCCTTCGGGTCCGGCAGGCGGATGTTGTTCCTCTTTGCGAGCTCGAAGATCAGCCTGGGCGTCAGGCAGCCCTCGATGTGGACGTGATGCTCGCATTTGGGGAGGCGCCGGAGGAACTCATGCAGCGGGCCTTGACACATAGTGACGAAACGGACTTCCGCGCGCTCAGTCGACGTTGGATGTTGAAAAAGACGCAAGAAAAGAGAATCGCCAATTCTATATCGCCCTTCAAGAGAAACTGGAAAGCCAGCAAAAAAGGTATCAAAGTAGACAAAAGGAAAATTTGTCAAATCACTTCCACAACAAGTAACGGAAGACCACTTCACGGGCAGAACATAGAAAACTTAGGTACTGTGTAAGAACCTAGACAGACAACTTCTGTACACCGTCTGTGGATGTCCCACATGTATATATACATGCACCTCAGGGGGGCAGACGTTCGGCACCAGACGCTGGACGCGGGAATGACGGTCCACCCTGGAAGTGAACGATGCTCGCTGAAGACTTTCGGTTGGAAGCGAGGCAGCCTGCCAGGATTCAAGGAGACTCGATGGCACGGCCAGAAGCGTGGATTTTGATATCGAGAGGAGTTCGGAGACTTGCAAACCCGGACGTTCAGGTACCTGGTAGTACTGTTACACAGTAGGTACCTGCTCTTTGCACGGCCCAAGAGTTGATGAAGAAACAGGCTATGTTGTTCAATTGATAACACCTCCTTCCATACAGTCCTTATCTCCGCTGCACGAGCCCTTTCAACCAAGGACCCTACGTACCAGAGGCCGCAAGCAGCGCGATCTGCTCTCCGAATCTCGACAGAGGCCATCGTACACGGTTCTTAGTCATCAGGGCTAAGCCCAAAGCGGGCCTCCGACGTCATCGCCCGCCGGGGGAAGAGATCTCCGAGTCATCGCCCACAACCTCTCCAGATGCTCTCTCACCGCGCATCTCTGCGCAGACAGAGGCCCAGGCAGCTGAGCACATAATCCGGACGAGTCTCATTGTTGCGCACCCGTCGACTCTGATTTATCGTGAACTTCGCGCGTTCGAGGCCTCCCCGCAGTTATTTTCCCCGCGGCGGCCGCCACAATCACACCACGGCTTCAACCGGGATACACCCCAGTCTAGCACTCTGATCCGACCGTCTCCGTTATCTTTCTACAGACCTTACATCGGCGACCATCCGCGAGCCCGCAGGCTCGCTGTTGGTTGATTTGTTGTCTCATCGGGCATTCTCGATCGCCGGCCGCCATCGGCGCATCTTCCACAATTTCTTCGCGACAATGGCGGCCCGAGAGACGACGCGCATTCTGCCAGTGCACCGGCTGAGCAAAGGGCCTGAACCGGGCCAGTCTCTGAGCGAATGGTGGGAAGCGGAACGTAGTCGAGGAACCCCCGAAGCAGGTGCTGTCATTGAAGCCGCCGATGCTCTCCGGACGACCGACGTACCGGTGGCATTTCCTACGGAGACGGTGTATGGGCTGGGAGCAGATGCCACGCGGAGCGATGCAGTCAGAGGAATATACAAGGCGAAGCAGAGGCCGTCCGACAATCCTTTGATCGTCCATGTGGATTCCCTGAGCATGCTACAACGGCTTCTCAACCCCAACGCCGCGCAGCAGGCGAACAGCGCAGCGACAACCGCTGCTGGACCTGTCGCCGAGGCGAACCTGATCCCCCCGATATACCAGCCGCTGATATCGCGTTTCTGGCCCGGTCCCCTGACGATTATCCTCCCGAACCCACCAGGTTCTCTCCTGGCAAAGGAAGTCACCTCCAATTTGACCACCTTCGGCGTCCGCATCCCAGCCTCCCCCTTCGCACGCCTCCTCATCCATGTTACCGACAGACCCCTCGCCGCTCCCTCCGCGAACGCCTCGACGAGACCCTCCCCGACGACCGCGCAGCACGTCTACCACGACCTGCACGGCCGCATCAACCTCATCCTGGACGGCGGGCCCTGCGGCGTCGGCGTGGAAAGCACCGTCGTTGACGGCCTCAGTGATCCGCCCGCGATCCTCCGCCCCGGCGGGATCGGGATCGAAGAGATCCGTTCCTGTCCCGGATGGGAGAACGTCAAAATCGCATACCACGACGGCTCGCTGCAGGTGAAAGAAATCCCCCGCGCACCCGGAATGAAATACAGACACTACTCGCCCAAGGCGAAAGTCGTCCTCTTCGAGCCCGGTTCCAAACCTGCCTCCGTGACTCGTCGCGTGCGCGAGGATCTCGAAAACGGCGCCGTCGGCGCCCACAGCGTCGGGATCATCCGCACTCGGAACTGGGCCAAGGGACTGGGCATAGTTCCCGAAGACGAGCTCGCCAAAGCGACAGCCAGCCAGGAGCCATCGTCGATGCAGAACGGCGCCAGAAGACAGAGTCTAGATACAGAGTCTGCCCCAGAAGTCCTCGCAACGACCACTCCGCCATCCCCGGTCTGCTTCAAAGTCACCGTCCACGACAAAGCCACCGGTGCGCACAAAGTCAAGGACGTCTACGACTACCCGCTCGGCGCAGATCTCGAGTCCATCGCGCGCGGCCTGTTCGCTGCCCTCCGCTGCCTGGACGAGCTCAACGTTGACATCATCTACGTCGAGGGCATCCCAGATCGGGAGGGGGACCTGGCGGCCGCGATAATGAATAGACTGCGGAAGGCGGCCGAGGCGGAGATCAGGGTGTAGATATAGATTAGTAAATGAAAAAGATAGAAAACAAAGAAAACAGAAGGATATGGATAGATTCATGACTTGATGTGTTACGCTTGCTATTTCGGGTATTTATTTATGAGTATTTATGAGCTTTTTTTTCTTTTTTAACTTTTTGTAAACGACTACATAATGAACTGATTTAATGTTTCAAGGACCAAAATGTACTAACCTTCAGGTGGTAACTTGAACCCTATTGAGTTACCGAAAACGGACCTGTATCCATCCTGCCCTGTGGTTGAGGATGTAAGTATACCAGCAGGAATGAATCTTCCTCTTCTCATTGTTAAGGCATATCAAACTCTCATGCTGTTAACTAAGTGACAATCCAGGATCCTAGAGATTCCTCTGTACTCCACTTTGTCCAGGGGTAGATGGGATACATTTGCAACTACCTGCCTACCACCCAGAAACTTTCATGCCATCTTCAATTACTATATATATTTATGATAAAATAAACGTTGTCAAAAATGGCTGTTCCCTTGTATTGCACCCTCGCAGGTTGTCTACTCCGATTACAATGGGTGCTGTACCTCGATATAACGTTTTTGGTTCCGATGGTCATCGAGTCTTCCTCGCTCCCTACCGCATCCCCACCCTGTAATTGCAGCGCCCGTGAGAAATACCCTGGTTTCAGACTACAGTCTGATTCTTGGGTGCGTTTGACAAACTCCTTTTTTCATTCCGTGTGACAGTGTCATGGGGGCCACCATCGTTCACGTTCTATCTCATGATGACTTTGATCAGCATGCCAAATCTCTCTTGTACTACTTCTACGCTGACATCTAGCACTCTTGTAATTTATTACCTCATCTCCCTACATTTCGGGTTTTGAGACAGTACTGGATCGCGTACTACCCTTGTGTCCAGCCCCTCCTTCCCCAAATTCGGTTCCACTGTGACTTCGTACTGCCACCTTAGTCGGAAGGGAGCTACCCGATCAGGCCTTCTCCATTATCAACATCCTACCTTGTGAAGACCGGCAGAGTGTTCTCTTGTCTTGTTTATAAATTTATCCTCTTCACTGCTGGATAACGCTAATAAAAATACTCTTCATACCCCAAGTCATAGTTCAATCCAGTCCTGTCTGTATTCCGTGTCAGAACTCCCATTCTTCCAATGCATTTTATAATTACCTCCTTATCCCTTCTCGCGACGGCCGCCGGCGCTTTCGCAGCCCTGTCGACGGAAAATGCGTGGGATGAATGCAAAGCCCGCCTGAATGGCCAATTGCCGTACTACGTTCCTCCGAACTTCCATTTCTCGGGTACGGTTCGTCGATACTATGTAGCCGCTGAAATCGTGACTTGGGATTATGCACCGACAGGTATGATGGCGTCTTGAATGCAACTTCCATACTGTTCCAATAGAAATATCAAATGTATAGGCTGGGACAACTGGCTTGGTGTACCGATGAACGAGTCCTTTCGAGCCCAGACATGGGGATACATCGCCTCAAACACAAGCATCGGAACCAGATACGACAAGGCGCTGTACAGGGGCTATACAGATGCCACATTTGAGGAGAGATCTGAGCAGCCTCCCTGGCTCGGGTTTCAGGGTCCCATACTCCGCGCTGAAGTCGGTGATATGATCGAGGTTAGTGTTCAAAATAGGGAAATTCTCCCTTGGTCTATTCTTCTGCAGTGTGCTGAGTATCTAAAGATCATGTTTGTCAACAAAATGGAACATTTCTTCTCCAGCATGCATTCGATGGGGCTGTTCTATACCAAGGAATCAGAAGGCAGCGTGTACTACAATGGGACAAGTAGCGTTGCCATCGGAGACGCGGTTCCCCCGGGAGGGTGCTTTGTGTACAAATGGTACAGTACATAGCTACCTTATCCCCAGTTTTCTATGAATCTCATATATGGATGAAAACTGATGGCCAATGTGCATACAGGCTCGTCCCAGATAATATTGGTCCCAGCCCTGGTTCCGACAGCCAAATCTGGTCCTACCATCCATATGTCAGCATGTATCAAGACCAGGATGCTGGCGGCTTTGGGCCGGTGATTATCTACAATCCAGGAAAGATGGAGAGCGTAATGGCGCAGAACCGTGAATTTGTCCTTCTCTACTCGGACAACCAGGAGTCAAACTCGTTCCTTGCCCTGCACAACGTCCGCAAATACTTGCCTTCTATGGCATCGCAGGTTGCAAACTTGTCGGATGAATATCCAGAGGTGACCCAGGGCCTCGGAAATCGCAGCGTTTGGTATCCGCAGTTTATCAACACGCCAAAGACTAATGTGACATCTGAAATGGCCGCAAGTTTCTTCCCGGTAACTCTTCTCTCCCTTGCGCTCTTTTGTTTCAATTTCCTTAAACGTGTTCCAATGAATGAACGGCTGATATACGTGTGAATCTGCAGCTGAACGGCTATATCTTCGCCAATAACCCGCCCTTCGAAATGTGCGTTAACGATAATGTAATCTGGTACCTATACAACATGGGCTTTGACACGCACGTCTTCCATATGCATGGCGATAACGTCCTCGATCCTGTCACTAACGCCACGACCGCGTCTGTTACCATAAACCCAGGACAAATGATCACAGTGTTGATGTCCGCATTTAATCCCGGGTGGTGGCAATTGATTTGTCACTTCACTACGCATTTGAGTAAGGGAATGGAGGCGAACTATATTGTATATGGTGGGCCCTATGGGGAATGTCCTCTTGAACCTTTGCAGAAGCCCTAGCCGCGTCTTGTCCCTGTTAGAGACATGAGTACATAATTCTCGGCTTACCTGACACCCGTTATTCTTGGCACATTTTTATTTTATCACTAGAAATGGATCCCGCTCATTGGCCTCCACTTCTCTAAATGTGTATCTTCACAAAGCGGATTCCGCCGTGTAACAGTGGTTGTTGACAGATTTCTATTCTGCAGCAGACCGCAACTACAAGATGCAAATTTCCAACCGTCCATCCCCATAACACCGGGAGCAGCGGCAGCAAAATCACCGTTGTAGGATATGAGACACCACGGTGTCGTCAACCCTCGGGGAGTCACCACCCACAAATTCTCAGGTAATTTCGGAATCTGAGAAAACTCTGCCTTAACGACAGACCACGGTCGCAGGGGAAACCGAGAGTGTACCACCAGAAACCACCCGCACGCAGTACCTCCATCCTATGTACAGTACAACTACTCCCGCTTAGTCTACCATACCTCAATGAAAAAATCTACTTACCAAATAGGAATAAATTCGATCACTCCAATAACACGCAAGTGATCTGTTGATAGTCCAATCTATGTTAAAAAATTTCTCTCTGTATTTACCAGTTACGCTCAATCCAATCGATATTATAGATAGAAGGACGGCCCGAATCTCAGATTCCACATGAATCAGAACTATCTGTCCTGTATGATTCAATTCAATTTCACCTTTAAACCCCGCGCATTACATATCCATATTTTCTTGATAGGAAACGCTGGAGAGTATTGAATCTTCTCAAGTGGAGTTTAGTGGCCATTTGACCTTTTCCTTTTCCTTCTGGGATATTAGGTCGCTTGCGACTCCGATTTCTGGGGAACCATGTTTATGAGTGATACTAAGGATCGCCTTCGATGTATTGTTGTTTGGAAGATTTTGCAGAAAGGCTGCTTTGAAGAGAACTTCACAGTAAATTGAACAATATCAACATACATGTATGTACAATACATATAAGCATTGTTCTCGTCACACACCAGATTAGATCATATCTGCAGATAGATCGCAGATGGATGTATGTACAGTACCTTCTTCTTCCTCCTATTTACTGAGACAACGACTTTGCGAAAAAGTCAATCAGCTTCGGAATATGCCCCTCCACATGGTCATACAAAGAGACATGAGTGTGCCCCTTCACCAGGTACAGCTCCTTCGGCTCCTTGGCGCGCGCGATCCCCCCTCACTGAAGTAGAGCGTATCCGCCTCGGTCCCGGCGATCATCAGCAGCGGACGCGGCGAGATCAGGTCGATGAAGGCGTACGACGAGTAGTTCACGAGGAGATCCATGCTGCGGACGGGGAACCGGTTGGTCGATCGGCAGTGCTGAGCTCGCGGGGTGCGGTAGTACTCGCTTCCTTCCCGGAAGAGGGTGGGAACAGTGTCTGACAGTCCCTCGGGGCTGTCGGGGAGAAGGGGCTGCATGGGGACAGGCTCCCCCTTGGCCTCTGCAATGCGGGCCCGTCCGGCCTCCTGGAGGGTTTTAAACAGCGCCGCCCGATCTGTCGCCATTGCGGTGTTCTTCATCCCTTCACGGAACAGAGCGCCGACGTCCACCGCGCTCAGCGTCGCAACGGCCTTGATGCGCACGTCGGTCTGCGCGGCGAAGGGGACGTAGCCGCCAGACGCGCAGATGCCGAACGCGCCGATGCGCTCCGTGTCGACCTCGTCGAGCGTGGACAGGTACGTCACGGCGCTTTTGATATCTTCGACTCTGGTAGGGGTCTTCCAGGCCCCGCGGCTCTCCTCCGCTTTCGCCCTGGTACGCGGCGTCGAAGGTCAGGGCGATGAATCCAGCTTCCGCCAGGAGCTTGGCGTGCAGACCGGCGGTTTGCTCCTTGACTCCACCCATGGGATGGGAGATGACGATGGCGGCATGCTTGCGATCGGGCGCGGATTCGGGTGGAAGATAGAGCTCACCGACGACGGTGAGGCCTCTGCTGAGGAATTCGACGCGACGGGGCATGGTGTGATAATGATGAGAGCTGAAGACGGACAAGTATTTTTTTTTTCTCAATTCAAGTGTAATCCGTTATAACATCACTCTGCGACCTGTTTTCCGTGTCATTAAGATCATTCAAGACGTGTTGTATCCATTTTTTATATAGTCGAGGTCCAGATTCTGGAACCACGAAAATGTACAAGCTTCCCGAAGTATATCGAGAAGGCCCTCAGTGGAGGTGGCGGCGATCCGTTCTGCAGAACCCCTTACCTCCGGCCGATCCCTGGAGATAAGTGGATTTAATAGGCGTTAGTACTCTGGTCCATGCTGAAATTTAATAAAAGTTTCGCGGTAAGCTGGGCGCTCTGCATATGGAGTCTGATTATCGTGTGGGATGGCAGCCCCGAAAACTGTTTCCCCATAATATGTTTATTTCTCTTGCCGCTGGTCCATAACTCCGTATCAATGTCCGGTTATTGTGCCGAAGCGTCTAGCTCTTAGCTGCGCTATGGCATTCATGTTCCTATCGAAAACATGAGGCACTAAAAGACGCAGTTCAAGTATTGAGGCCTTCTGATTCTATGACGTCATCGTTCGACCGGCAACCGACACTGTCCAGTATCATCATCGTGAATGGTCTTGTAAATTAAATTTCGATAGAAAAATGAATAGCTCATTGACCAATTTTGGTTATCGAGAGCAGTCCAAAGGCCAGCTTGAACTTTTCGAGGTTTTTGGTGACGGAGCAGCCTCCTTGCCAAGTGAAGTCCCGTCGCATAATTCAAGTAATGACTGGTTCAAATTAATTTCTGTCCTTTGTTCTCGGTTTTAGACTTCGATTTTCAGAAAACAGTCGTTTTAATGCTCAGACCCAGGAAATATTGCAATTGAGGTAACAGCCAGTTAGAATCACAGGTCCAGATCGAGGTTCCCCCAGTCCCATATTTGGCCCAACTCGCCGACGTCAATGTTCGCGAGGTCGCTCAGGCCTATGGTTTGAGGAGGCTCCATTTCTGCAACAGGCAAATTCGGTATTGTGGGAGTTCTACTCTGGTCGAGAACATCTCGGATGAGACGGCATTCGGCGTAGAGACATTTCCAGGCGAAGATGCGCTCAAATCATCCTCAGCTTCAGAAGATCGTGGCCGTATACCTGAGTTCCCAAGAAAGGAGGGGTGGAAAGCTATTCTTTCTTCAGAAGATAAGTAGAGATTAGCCACCAGCTTTCTGAGGATTGCGTAGCATGTTGCACCGCTTTTTGTAAGTTGGCTGAGCTGCTCCATGATGCTCACGCCCATTCCGATAGCCTCGATGACCTTGTCTCGCTGGTGAAGGCTCCGGCTATTAACGTGAACGATGGCAGAGCACAGGAAGGCTGCTGTATCAAAAATCAAGAATATGGCGAAATGAAACTTCGCAGTAGTGGGGAAAAGTCGACGTGAAGCGTCCATTAGTTTCAGGGACAAGTCAACAGCCCTTGCTCGAAGACTTCTTTCAGTATCGGGCATGTTTGCGTCCATACTCCTCGTCAGACACGACTTTTAAAGGACAAAGCATCGTCATATAACCTATAACGTGCAGTTGGCAGCCACGTAGCGGTATTGCTTTTCCCACTGCATATCTGGATCTGTAATCCTATAAGCAGGGGGAAATGAGGCAAACCACTTCTCAGTTTCTTGCTGAATAGTGCCTGCGTGGGCCGGAGACAGAACTCCGGCGGCCACCCCAGGTATTTTAGATATTGCTCGGCCCAGCTGACACTGAAGAGCCATGTGGGTTATTGGAGAGGGTAATTCGGTATGGATATCTGGATTCTCCAGTCGCATATTGGGCAATTCAAAAGAGCAGCTGCTGTCATTAATGATCAAAGGCCGGGACAGTAATATAGACATTTGCCTTTTCCCATCTGTCAGCACTATTCTGCGTCAAATATCAAAAATAAAAGCCCATACCAATCCCAAGCGTATAGAAGGCACCAAACCCTCCTTCTCATTTCACGGTCAAACTCACTCATGCCTGCATTGAAAGAATTGTTGTGCATGCCTGAAGACAAAGCATGAGTCAGATTCTTCATGTTTCTAGATTATCTGCCTTAAATTCATATAAAAATGTAGTTCTGGATGCAGGTAGAATCATAACAATACCTAGTTCCTGGGCTTCGTGAATGGCAGCAGCCAAGATATGCCAGGAGTCAATAAACAGAGCTTCTGTCTTGAACCAATATGCCGTGAGGAACAGCTGCTGAACTTGCGTCAAGCCGCCTTTACCGTGCGAGATAATGTTACTTAGCCGCTGAGCAGCACGATGGTAGCGCTCGGTGAGACTTTGAGTCTTTTCACCCAGCTCCAGCTCGAGTTTCTGACGTGTTTTTAAATCCAGGAACTGGGTAGAGCATGCACAAACGCGCAATAGAAGGCATGTGAACTCTGGAGTGATGGTTTTGCCGCTGGCTCTATCCGCCCACCAACGGGAATAGTCATCCGAAAAGGTTGGCGGATAGAGACAATAATAGTGATAATTAGTATCATCCAGAAAATGTTGGACAAGAATATCTGGTATGAGGTGAGAAGAAATACTATGGACTGTGATTGCTTCAAGCTCCTACCTGTGTAGGGCTTCGGAGGAAGAGCACGTAGAGCACTTTCCATCTCGGGAGATAAGACGCTCTGAGACTCATTTATGTCGGAGCCCTTTTGGATGCCTCAGTATATCTTCAGCGGCTTGTCCCATGGTGAGCTTACTTCAATGCCGGCAGATCCTCCTTGCAAGGTCTGAGAGTCGGGAAGATATCCCAACACTCTGAGATCTTCTGCGCCGGTGACCGTTGATATATCAGTACTGGGCAAATTGCCCTGCTCTAATTCCTTGGAATTCACTTGGCGGCTTTTCAATGTCCTGATCTCGCATTAGATGACGGCAAACTTGAGTGTATAGATCTTATACAAGCCTTGACTGATCAATAGCTCTACTGGCAGTTCTGGACACCTTTGGCGCAAATCGACAAAGATGGGAGGATCCGCCTTGCCTGACAATGATTACAGGGCCATTCACGGCTGCACTAGAGAGATGGTCAGGACTGCTTTCTTTTACCTTGCTTACTTGTGCCTGTAGACATAGATGTACCTTTTGTTTCCGTCGCTGACACTCTGTGCATGCTGCAGCGAGGCGAACGGCTTTTCCACGGCCTGTCTGACGATCCATATTGCTTTGTCATCTCAATAAATAAAAAATGAGGCAAGATAACAAGCTGCAGTTTCAGAAAGGAGACTGACTGACTGAGAGACAGAGATAGAAGGGGAAGCAGGAGGAAGAGCAACCAATAATGGAAATGAGAGGCGGCAAATGTAGTCACGTGAGAGCAATGCAAAAAGCGGCGTAAGTTTCAACTTGACCACAATGCTCAGACACAGATTGCAACTGAAAATGGGGCAATAAAATAGTGTGGAGAGGTAGCAACGAGGCGGATAGCTCCATTATGACAAGGACGAGAAAAACGGTGAAGCGTAGAATAAAGAGGGAGGAATAGAAAGAAGAAAAAAAGATGTTATAAAAGCGAGAGGTTGCGGTGTTTGGACCACTGTACGGACAGTAGTAGTATTTCTGAAGAGTGCAAAACTAACCAAATGAGGTCATGTATATAATTTACAGCGGAGGTACTCGTTTTGCAGATAAATTTCATATTTATCTGTCAACCAAGAAAAATACCCATGTCGATGGCAATTAGATGCCATGGCCTCCTTTTGTAATCACGTATTTTTCTTTATTCAAGAATATCCGTGCACATATGGACAGTACAGTACATATCCGCTCTTGTATCAAGCATCCTTCATCTCTGACCGGCTGCCTCATATATGGCACCCAAAAGTTGAGGATTTCCCCAACTCGGCAGCTGTGGCCCTACCCCACATGGCTGGTGTGCGGGGTGTAGTTGGCGCGAGAGGAGCATGCGGTCCTGCATGGCGGCACAGCAGCATGATTCAAAGAATGGTTCGATTTTTTGCATGCGCCAGTTCTTCTATCATTATTACTCAGCCTTAAGAGAGAAATCCCGGTAAAGGAGGTTGCTAAGATTTTTCTATCCCCGCGCGGCTCATGGTGGGATAATTGTAAATACTTACTAATGATTCCTAACCTCGGTGTTTAACCCCAAACCGTCTCCTGGCCATCTCGACACATTTCACATGTCGAGCATCCTTACCATACAAAGAAAGTCCTGGTCATCTTAGACTTTTCATCAATCGCCGATCAGTAGACGCTGATGTCATTTTAGTCCTATCGGACGTACGGAGTCCTCTGAACTGTGGATACGGGCTGTGCGGCTGTGAGAACCCCGCCTTTCTTCCAGCCCTCCGTTGTACAATTTATTATTAAGTACTTTGGACTGCTTTTTTTCTTGGAAGTCAGAGAGGTTATTTCTTAACTCCGTATCTCCTAATAGACGTGAAGCTACCTATATTATTATCCACTACCTCATACCTCCCTACTCAACAATGGCAGTCAAAAGCATCACTTCGTAAGACAGCCAGGAACTCCATCAAGCCCATCATTGGTAGCCATTGACTGCCAAACTTGCTAACCAACTCCCAGCATTCAGGAGTTCAGAAACATCATCGATTCCGAACAACCCTCTGTCTTTGATTTCTGGGCCACCTGGTGCGGCCCCTGCAAGGCTATATCGCCAGTCTTTGAGAAATTCGCCGCAGACGAAGAATTCCAGGGAGTGTCCTTCTACAAGGTGGACGTCGACGCCGCCGAACAGATCGCTCAGGAAGCGGGGATAAGGGCAATGCCGACATTTGTGCTGTTCAAGAACGGGGAGAAGATATCTGATTTCTCTGGTGCGCATCCGGCGAAGTTGGAGGCCCTGATCAAAGAGGCAAAGTCTCTTGCTTAGGTAGCATCGTGGACTTTGACTGGTGGTGAGAACATTGCAATTAAACGTGACGCTGTGCTGAGTTTTCTATTTTATTCTGCAAAGCTTAGGTATGTTGCTGAAGCTATGGAAGAGGATGGGCTATCAGCGGATGACCGGGGGCAATTGTTCCCTCCAAGGGACGAGTTCTTTCAACTAGAACTCGGAACGATAGATATCTATTTTCATCTAAAATTCATGTATCTAGTCTAATCTATCATCATGATCCTTGTCCAACGATAGGTTATGTGATTGAGTTTTTATTGGACAAAAAGGTAAGCTACCTAATTATCTTGCAAGCTTCCGACCTTATATTCCAACAGTTTTCCCCTTATTCCCTGCAGCATACTTCTGCCACGGGATACTACATAGACGACAAGAATCTGTATACAGCTCTCTTGATATTAACCCTGAGTAGGGAGCAATTGCTAAAGTTCGAGGTGATGAATGTCAACAGATACGTCCACACCAGTGAGATGAGTATTAGATCGAAGCGGCCAGTTATACATATGCTATCATCGTAAACAATAAAGATATATGAAGACAACAGTCTTGTCTATAATTCTACAAATACAGCCCTATCCTATGTACAGTGTCCAACGAAGACATCACATCCAAGGCTAAAGTCCAGAATTGACATTTATTTCTTCTTGCCTCCCTTCCCTCCTTTATCTTTCCCTTTATCTTTCCCCTTTCCTTTACCATCACCTCCACCGGCAGCTCCGCCACCGCCGCCGGAGACAATCCTGACTTTACTCACCGGCAATGTATTGATAACCTCGACATCTCTCCACGCCTTGATGAGCTCAGCCTCCTTCGCCCTCATCCGCTCCGCCGTCGCCCGATCGAGACCCGCCTCCTCGAGGTACTCATCCTTCTTGCCCTTCTTGCCACCGGGACTCGCCTCCGCAATCCAATGGCCCAGGATCTCCTTGACCGCTTTGCCCTTCTTCACGGTCCCCGGCTGGAGCTTCGCGCGGTACTTGTACCTAGTGAGCGCGGCCCAGGGCGCGCAGACGGGGATCGCGGCGAGAACCTCGTCCTCGGGCAGCGGGGTGCCGACCAGGGCAGGGAGCCAGGCAAGATCCGCGGCCTCAGCCTCGGCCGTCTCCTCGTCATACTCGTCTGCTCCTTCTTCGAGGAGGGCCTGTCGTTTCCGCTCCGCTTCCGCGGCGCGCTCGTGCTGCGCCCGGCGGCGTTGCTTCTGCGCCTCGAGCTCCGCTTCGCGCGCCGCCTTGGCTGCCGCGGCCGCGGCCTTCTTGTCCTCCTTGGCTTTGGAGCCGAGGAGGCGAAGAGCCAGTTCACGCTCCTCCTCGTCCTGGTCGGCGTATTTGGCGGCGGCTTTCTTTGCCTTGCCCTTTTTGCCGCGCACTTGAGGGGCAGATATTTGCTTCGTAGGTTGTTGAGCTACAGAGGGGGTGGTTGAATGAGACGGTGTCTCTGTCGCTGGGGTCGGTGACTCTTCACCTGCGGCATCTTTAGTGGATGCCGGGCTGTCCAGGGGCTTGCCCTTCTTCAATAGCCGCCGTTCTCGTGCTGAAAGGTATCTCTTGCCTAGCGGGCGCGATGCAGAAGCCGACTCCGCGTTCTCAGCAGGGGCGGTTGTGTTATCCGGTGCTTCTTGGTTCTCCTCCTGATCGTGCGTGTGCTCCTTTTCATCTTCTCCTCCTCGACCAGAGACGAGTTCGTCGTTTTTCTCCATGACGGTCACGTCCTCCTTGACAGGCTCTGGGTCTCTGCTCTGCAGCGGATTTTCTGCAGGCAGCTCGTCGGAACGATCTTCCTCGGACTCGAATTCGGAACCCTCCTCTTGCCAGTCGACTTCATCTGCTTTCTCCTCTGCTTTCTCTTCTGCTTCCTCTTCCGCTTCCTCTTCCTCTTTCTCCTCCTCTTTCTCTACCTTGTCCTCCGCTTTCGCCGTTTCATCCTGCTCCTTATCAAGCTGTTCCTTCCGCGCTTTCGGTGCTTCGATACGCTCCGCGTCCGCCTCTGTTGCCGGTGGCGCCTGCTCCTGCTCCTGCTCCTGTATCCGATGCTTCCTATGGTTTGGAATACTCTCCAGAGTGATCTGGAACATGACAGCGAATCCCAGAACCAGCTGCGACGGAGCCAGGTAGTTCTTCTCGCCCTTGATTATGAAACCGCCCGTTTTCAACAGCTCTCCCGTTTCTGTGGTTTTTGACACCTGGTTCGCGTGGACCCACCAGGCGGACATCACTGCCTTGGAGTCCCAGGCGACCGAAGTAGCCACGCACAGGTTTCCGGCTTGCGATAGGGTTCCCGGGGGGATCGGTGCGTCAGGAGTGCCCTGCCTATTCTTCACAATGATAGGTGTGGCCCCATCTATATCAGCATGGACGAAGATGTCTCCTTTTTTGAGATAGCGGCGATAGAGTATCTCAGTCTGATTGGCGTCACGGCCTCTATTTTCCCAGTTAGAGTGGATACCGTAGCACAAAAGATTCAGACACCTACCCAAGAACCAAGTAGCCATCCGACGAGATAAAGAACATGTACTTTTCGAACCAGAACGGCTTTCGCGCGGGCCGCAGAACTTGCTTCTCCTGCTGTAGACTCCGCTTGAGATCCTCAGTGACCTTCTTTTCCTGGCTCTTGAGAGCCTTCGCGGATGATTCAATGGTCTTCTTCTCCTTCACAGCAGCTACCTTCTTCTGCTCGTAATACTGCGTAGCGTTTGCCCATGGAGACAGGCCAAGATCGATATCGATCTCCAGGAGTTTGGACTCCCTCTGCGCCTGTCTCTGCGCCTCCTTGGCCTGGAACCCCTCCTCACTTTCGGACTCGTCGGAGTCGCCGCTCACGTAGGCTTCATCTTCCTCATCTCCCTCGTAGCTCGCCTCGCTAAGGAGAAGCGTGATGGTATTCTCATACAATTTCAGCGGAAGTTTTATGATCTTCGCGACGGGGTTGCCCCTGCCCTGCTCCATCTCGATCAACCGCGCAATCTCCACCCAGTCCATGCCCTGGGCGATAAGGCCGTTGACCGCATCGATCGCCTCCTGGACCCGAAGGATGTTGGCCCCAATGGCTTCGGCTTTGCGGACGTGCAGTTCCTGGACCTCATGAAGGGCACCGATACGCTTCTCGTGCTCCTTTCTCGCAGCTTCGAGTTTCCTCTTCGCATTCTCTTCGCGCTCGGTCAGCCGCGACTCGAGTTTCTGTGACTCTATCGATGAGAAGTACTCGTCGACCGTCTTGTTGAATCCGTCGAATTCCAGGATAGTGATTCCAGGTTTCCCTTCAAACTGGTGGGGTTTGAAGGGATGGAAATCTTCGTAGAGAACGGTAGGTTTCTTTGAGGGAGCTGCCCCAGCAGGCGTTTCTGCCTGCTTATCGTCTTCCTTGGCCTTGTCTTCCCTGGCCACAATGTACCCGGGATGCTTGTCACCGACGGAGAGGCGCTTGTTGACGCTTTCTGCTTCCTCCAGCACTTCCATCACCTTTCCCAGTAACCCGTCATCTTGAAGGACCTGCTCCGGGGGCGTCGCAGGATCAAAGCCCTTCACCGAAAAGGCATGGTCCAGCAGAAGCGGAGGATATTCCGGAAAACCCTGCGACAGGGCCTTCCTCAAGACATCCACGGGCTTCTTCTTTGACTTCTTCGGCGCGGCCTCCTCCTCCTCCTGCGCAGCAGCTGCAGAGGCGACAGCCTTCTGCAGCGTCTCCCTGAGCCGTTCCACAGAGAGCTCCGGAACCCCACCATAGTTCTGCTTGTTCGATAGATTGTACTTCAGGCCGACCTTGACCTCCTCCTGATCGCCCCCCTCGGACACCTGGCGGAACAGCGCAAGGATTGTGTACTCGCGGTCTGTCAGGATGATGTTCCCTCCGGCAAAGAACTCGAGGAAGATGTGGTACTGGCCCTCGCTGAACTCGATGTCGATGATCCGGTCCGTCCCGATCTGGGAGACAGACGACACGCGTCTCGACTTGAGGAATTTACGCAGGCGACTGACGAAGCCGGAGGGCGCAGTCGCGGTCGCGCGCGAGTACTCGGTGATGTGGCATCGGAAACCTGAGTCGATGATTAACTGCTTGCGATGGTCCGGTTTGGCGAGCTTGAAGAGGAAGATGCGCTGTGCAATATCATCGTCGTCGCGTTAGCAGAGACTGGCTGCCGGAAGTATCAACCAGCTGGTAAGATAGGGATACCCACCGATGAAAGGTCGTAGATGTTGGAAACCCGCAAGCTGGTCAGCGCGGAGTTGAGTTCGCGGGATATGACCTGGATTCAGGTGTGAGTTTCTGAAAGACGGCACCCGCGCGCAGCCTGGGGAATGCAGGTTCTTCTCATACCTTGACATCTAAGGACGAGAATCTTTGCTTCATTTTGCCCTTTCCCGCGGAGCTCTGGAAGCAGTGTGTGCTCGCGGCGCAGGTCCGGGAGAAGTTGATGTTGTTCAGAATTTGAAAGCGGCGTTCGGACTGTGAACCGTGACGTATGCGGGGCAATATCAATCAACACGTCCCATGCCCCTTGCAGCATTGCGCGCATGGGGGAAATGTACATAAATTACCCTCAGCGCGAGAGTTTAAATTCATCTGGCTCTACGAAAAAGCACTGGTACACAACAAAGTCCGGTTCACTTCGCTCCATTGCCCCTTAGCTGTCACCGAATGTAACCACATGCCAGGTATTTTTTTTATATTTTCGCCTTGAAACCACAGCAAAATCAGGGGTCTCTAGTGGATAATCTCCATCTCTACGGATCCCTAGATCCCGAACTAAAAAAATTCTTCGAGGTAAAACATTAAAACGAAAACCCATACACACGCGCCAGCGAGGCCCAGGTGCCAAACAAAAATTCGAAACGATGAATCGACGAACAAGAAACGCCACAGCGCAGCACAGCTGCCATTTACAGTCCTTGTCGCAGACCCTCCGCAAGCCGTCTCTTGCCAAACTCCCAGGCATTGAGCAGACCCTGCTCTGACAGGTCGATACTCTTCATATTCGGCACGTCGGGCGGCGGCGCACGGCTGACACGGGAGGCGATCAGGACGGGGTCGGTCTCGAGGACGATTCCATCGTCGACAATCTCATCGACGGCCAAGGCGACGAGGTCGTAATTCTCGACAATGGTGCGCTTGTCCGTTGCGCCCCTGTAAAGCAGAACCGATCAGCACATAATAGCCCCCCAATTGACGATAAGCAGGAGAGAAATCACGCACTTGAACAAAATGCCCAATGTATCCCTCAGCGACAGCACGACATTGTAGAGCAGGACCTCGTTCTCTTCGGCGCTCCCGACAACGTAGAGCATGACATCGCTCTCCATCTTGAACACGACAACCCGGTTGTCGTACAGGATGACATCGGTCGTCTGCTTGAGCGTCTTCTCAAGCAGGCCCTTCTCAAAGGCCTTCTGCTCCTTGAGGGTCGGATAAGGGTTCGCGCCAGGGTAGTCGGTCGAGTTGGCTGGGACGCCGGCCGGGGGATGCGGCGGAGAGTAGTACTTGGCGAAGATGCGGGAGGAGTCGTCCGTCGACATGATGAGGATCGCGTTGACGGAGAAGAGGGAGATTGGGCCGGGCATGGTGGGCAAGCTGTATCGTAAGTCCTCAAAGCCCGGAAAGAAGGTGTTGGCGGCGCTATGACTGTGATTGTTCTGCGTCTTGATATCTCGATTTAGTCCGACGCGCAAGTTGTCCGCAGTCCAGCCCGGTCGGGGCCCGCTGCAACGTTGTTCCGGGCCGCATATATCAGCCGGAGGAAACCATGTCACAGATACTATGCCATGGCCTATACATCCGTATTAGTATTCTCTTGAAGAAAAATGCCTGCTCTGGATTGTACATTTACTTTCCCTTGTTATTTTCCTGCGCGCCTACGTAGAATCATATTCGCTTTTGCATAATGCTGTCTTAACGGCTCCAGTACCACGCCAAGGAAAGATATTAAGACCTTGTCACTTGGAGTCATATGAGTATGCCCTATTTTTTACATTCGCAAAATATAAAAACTCGGATGGAAATAGATTCATCTGTACCAATCCTATCTATCCATATCCTGTATATCATAGCACATAGACCCGAACGACATGAACAGAAAGGGAAAACAAACAAAGAGAATTCAACCCTAGAAAGATTCACCACAATCCACGTCGATGCTATCGCAGTGTCTACTCTTTTCTACACTATCCAAACCAAAATAACAAGCCTTCGACGCCTCCAGAATGGCGCCCCAAACCGCCTTGGCCGCCCACTCCTCTCTCCATCATAATTCGTATTCATATTCATTTCAAACCTAGGAGCGACAGCCGGCTCCATCAACAGCAACCGATCCAGGTGCCATATTCGCTTCTCCTCTCGCTGCTGCGCTTTCAGCGCCTCCATTCTCCGTATCGACCCCTCAGTGGTGCTGCTCCTCCCGTTGTTGAATATCTCAGCTCTGATGTGGAAATCGGTCAGGGTTCGTCTGTCGGTATGGAGTCAGACCGAAAGCGGAGACGAAAAAGCAGAAGGCGTTCCATTTCAGAACTTGGAAGGGATCCTCTGTGATTTCGGGTGGGAGGATAGCACGAATAGTATGATCATCATAGGAGCGCGAGTCCGATCTTTAACCTCGATTCTGGAGCAAAGAATTATTCCCGCACCAGGGCGCGATACGCGAGAGACTGGACATCAGGAAATCAGGAGATGGCCACGGAATGGCTTTCTCAGTTGCAGTAGTAGCTGAACTCAGGTTCCTGACAGTGAACTGGGAATCACATCGGGAGCCTAAAGTCGCAGGCCAGGCAGCATTGTATCTTTGGAACACAGTTTTCGCTTTGCCTTTCGAACGATTAGTCTCCCCATTTTCCTTGCGGGCGTATCCCGCCTCTTCTTCAACTGGATCATAGCCAGGTCGATGCGAAGTCGTGTTTATATCATTCAAGAACGAGCATCGCTCTCTCGCGCCCTGTCTTGTTACAAGGCTCTGGAATCTCGGTTCAACTACTGTAACAACCGTCTTTCATATCTGAGCTTCGGACTCTCGTCTCTTAGCTCTTGCAGAGGTCAGCCATGTTAGTTGAGAATGGAGCCCATCAGTTACTTCGCTCTGCCTGAAAAACTGCCTCATCATCGTAGTCCTTAGAGACCCAGCGCGCTCTGCGGACTGAGAACAAGGTCTTTCATGAGATGCTGTTATGGAGAATGGGGCTGTTCTTAGCCGTGGAGTTAGATCCGACCCTGCCTCTGCCTCACTGTCAGAGGAAGTGGGCACGAAAAGCTCATCGAGAGTTGCATGATTGTCAGCTTGTACAACGGGCACAGTGAAAGGTCTATTCCCGATATGCTCGTGCCATTCGACACTTTCGAGTCCATATGTATTGAAAATTGGTTGTGGACATGTATGTACGCGTAGGGTGCTTGCTGTGATGGTTCATCCGTCATCGTCTTCATGGACTCTCCTGGTCCGGAGTCGACATTCCGATATGGTCCAGACGAATTTAAGAGCTCAACGGCCAAACCATATCAATCGTGTCGTCAAATTGCAAGCGTTGAGGCATGTTGAAATAAGTTGCGTCCAATTTCCACCTTGATCACAAATGTGGATATGGCCCCTGCTGCCCATAAGTATCGGCTCGTCCTCTGTCACAAAGATGGATGTATAGTCTCAGGCGACTTCATTGCCGCTAAGGCGCGAACAGCTCTCATAACGGTAAATATCCCCATTTTGACTTTGAGAACAATCATGCCTTCCTCTCGCGAAGTAATCGTAATGAATACTGCACATGGCAGATTTGTCACCAGTACATGTAGTAAGCAGCAGTAACAGATTGTCTTGAGACTTTATCAATAAAGTTCCAAACAATCGACATTCGATGTTTCGACTGATATCGGTTACTGATGGGTCTAGAGCATGGCAGTCTTTTTCATTGAATGTCGCTAACTGGAGACACATAAAAATGGAAGAATGAGATGATTCGACACAGAAATCTTCATGTTCGGCGTGCCTCGACACAGTAGTGGGAATATGGCTCCGCTCCTTGCATCGAGGTACGACTGACTTATAAGATATAGAAGCCTTGGCCGGTATCAAGGAAGGAATGGAAGCTCTTCTGAGTGCTGACAATAGGAAAATAGATCAAATGAGTGGAATATATACTGGAGACTAGGAAACAATCACAGGGAAGTTCATCAGTAAGATATTTGAAATATGGGCATATATGTCTGATTGCCTTGCAGAACATCTGGAACATCAGTGGCGGCCCAACATTACCCGGGTGGAGACTGACAGAAGATCAACAGCAGAGTAAAGAAACAATTGGCAGGAAGAAAAAAGCAAGGCGAATCAAGATGCAACAGCGTACAGGATTCCGGCAGCCAGCATTACTGGGCTGAGAGCCTAGATCTTGTTTGCTTGTGCCGGTTGCCTCTAGCGTTGGACACAACCATGCAAACGTCAGTAATCATACATAGAATGTGCAAAAATAATAACGATTGGGTATTCAGTGCCACGTTAGAAGAAACACAGCTTAAGTCTCCAAAACGCCTTATACGGTTCAGGAAGTGACATAGGGGTAGCATCTCACAGAACAGCCAGGAGCATCAAACATCTAGGTAAACTCATCGCAACATGGCAAGAAATTAAGGAGGGCCCCTCGAAGATAATCTGTGACAAGGACAGTCAAGTCAGGTCTTCGAACTCTCGTCTTGGCTGGGACGGCTGAACCAGGAGATCCAGCTTCCTCGGTTTGCCTTCTTCCTTGCAGCTTCTTCCTCCTCGAGAGCTTCTTTGTTCTCCTGAACAAGTCGTAGAGGGCGCAGCTTGTTTTGAGCCATGACAGCTCCAGGGTAGTTTGTCATTCCCCCACTGGAGCGTCGTCCTGGGCTCGAAGTTGTTGCTTCAGTGGAGGCAGAATCACCGTTCTGGTCACTTGATAAACTGTCAGAACTGCTGAGTCTGTGGCGCTCCCGCTGGCTGGACAGTGATGAAGCACGCCCACCAGTGCTAGCACTGGAAATGTGACTTGCCCCGGAAAAGAGCCCGCTGTGGCGAGAGCCAGGTCCCATCGTTGTTGGGCTGATGCCTGGACTCATAGGACCACCGGAAGTGCTGCGACCCAGAGGTCCGCGATACATCTGACCGACAACTGCGGCCGCAGTTCCATCAGCTTGGTCAGATCTGGTTCTGCGGTGTCGCACAGACTGCGAACGAGCCAGAGGAATGCTAGGAGCAGTCTCTGGGTTCTCATGAGGCGTGGGACCATTAGGCCGAGGTGGCACATAGTAGCTTACGGGACGCGATCTCTGCTTCGATCGGTTGTCGTTGTTGCTGTTGCCATTATTCTGACCTCCTGAGACAACAGACTTAGCTCTTTGCAGGAATGACTGCCCAGCTTGTTCGTCCTTCTCGGAAGGTGCAGGGGGAAGTTCCTTGTCGGTTTTTGGGTTCCGCGGCTTGTTTACGGGCGGGTCATTTTCGTTCTTGTCCAGAATGGTCTCAAAGCCTTCATGCTGCAGGAGGCGGCCGATGATTCTCTCAATATAGAGCGTCAGTGCCTTGTTTTGGTCTTTGAGAGCCTTGATCTCCGCCTCCATTCTCCTTGTCTTTTCGGCCACTCCTCCTTCCGCAACCGACTCGAGCTCATCAGCAAGCGATCCAAGAGTATCAGAAGTTTGCTTGGTAGTTGGGGACGTGGACGCCCCGTGCAGGAAGTCACCCTTGCTGAAGTCGCCGTTCAAAGTCTTCTCGCTCAGAAGTAGCTGGTAGCTTTCATTGTCTTCCATCAAGCGTGCATTTGCCATCCGCGCCTCGAGGAGCTCCTTCTCCAGTTCTCGCTGGCGACCGCCACCCATGTTCTCCATCTCCACCAGCTTGAGCTGTGACTCAGCCAATTCGAGCCGCAGGGACTCGATCAGCTTGTCCTTCTGCAAGAGCAGCTGCGAATTACTACGGGATGGGCTACGTTCGAGTTGAGAGGAAGGAGCAAATTGTCCGTTTTCGGCGTCTGGAGTGGATCGATTGCGAAAGCTTGCTAAGCAGAGCATGAACGTTAGCTATGTATGAGCATAGACAAAGTAGTTTCTCATTGTGAACTTACACGACCGTGTCAGATTTTTCTCGTTATCTGCATTCATGCGCTCCTTCTGGGCGAGAGACTCTTTCAGACGCTGGATGGTCGCCTGGAGCTCTTCCTCCCGGCTGGCCTGCTGCTCCTTATCCTTAAGCATGGCATTTCGCTCCAGCTCATGGGCTTGCTCAAGCTCACGGATCTGTCGCGCATGCTCCCGTATTTCGTTTTGTAGGGCCTCGATTTTGCTGTCCTTTTCATGGGCCTGGTCCTCCAACTTTGCCTGCTCGCTGAGCGCCTCATCCAAGCGCATCTGTAGAACGCCTAGCTGTTTCTGATACTGTTCGGAGGCCATCTCTGCTTTCTGGAGTTGTTCCTTCAACTCCTCGATAAGCGCCGCGTTCTGCGCCTTTGCCTCCTCTTCGGACGGATCGCTGGTGATTGTCGGTACGCTGGACATGCTGAGATGCGACCGACCTGGTTTCCTTGCAGCCGCACGAGCAGACATTGGCGAGTTTCTACCGGAAGGGGTCCGACTGATGCCGTTGGTCGATGTACTCGGGGACTTCGAGGTACCCCGCGGCGAGGCACCATTCGGTGACGGGTTCTCAGTCATCGAGGACCGGTTGGAACTGGTGGGCGTGCCCGGTTTCTTAGGCGTCGCAGACATGTTGCAGCGGAGAGAACAATACGTGAAGTGTCTGCTCCGCTGGATATGTGATGCGACTCAAGGCGGGGGGAGACGTAAGGACGTAGGGTTCCGTTTCGCGACCAAGCAACCGGTAAATAATGGGCATCTAAGGGGTAGAAGCGAGCATCCGACCACGGGTCGCAAGTGGAAGACAGCGGCTTGAGCCTCCTCGAGAGATACCAATCTACCTGATGGAAGAAAACAGAAATATTGTCATGAACGGGGACACCAGCTGGAGAAGAGTGAAGAGGGGAAGGGGGAGTCGGCCATGGCCCTCGGGGGAGTTGAGGTGGCCGCAAGGTTGTATGGGCACAGCGGAGCTCCCATACACGGTACACCACGGCCGAGACACGCACGGGCGCTGGACCGTTCCGTTGTCGCGCACACCCGGACTCGAGGATGCTCGATAGAGAGCTCAACGTCAGAACAACGGATGCCAATGATGAGAGTCCACATCGTCGGGCTGAGAGATAACGGTCGCAGCCATCGTGTTCGATCCTGACATGCTGCGCCACCCCTGCGACAGCCTTCGACTCTCCGCTCCCGATCTTCGGGGTTTCCAAGGGCAGCTATACGTTCTCCGTCCTTACCTCCATAATAATAAGTTCGAGTCCTCATGGAGCCATTCAAATCACCGCATCTTTCCATGGAAGGGAGTAGCGCTGCTTCAACGTGTTACGCAGTGCTGTGACTGTGCACGGAGGAAGACGAGCAGACAGGTATATACCTAGGTACTGTACATGGGTACAGGGCATTAGGTAAGATCTAAAAGAAGTCTGCAGCTGGCTGAAATTCCAAGGTTATCCCCGGTTGTATGATGAGCCTTTTTCCTTTTCTCTTGTTTTCGCTTTGCCACAATATTTCCAATCCTTGGAAGCTGTGTGCAACTGGTGCTATTCTTATCAGTCTCAAGGACGGTAGATTCCGCGCAGCTCGAAAAACAAAAAGTCATCCTGTCATCTCGCTTTGCAAGTAATAACCTGATGGTTTACCGTGCCCCTGATTTGTACATTACACCTCAGCCCTGCTCAAGGGTGTCGGGAATCATGCTGGACTGGATATTTACCAGAGGCTGAATACTACTATCAATAGGATAGTGCAACGCCATAATCGTCTGGTCCCTGACCGCGGAGATTAGTGGCTGAAGATAGAAAATGTGCTTGGAAAGAGCCTAGGAGCTACAACCATTCTCAAAGTGCTCCTAGAATGCAGTTTGAGTCATGCAGGACGGGTGGTCTTTAAAGTTTCTACCCTCAGGATGCCTGCTGCTATGCTATATTTGGCGAGAATATCGATAGGCGGAATTAAGTTTCTTTCTTAGATGTGAGCAGGCCAGGTTAGGACAATAGTCTTCGATTTGCTCCATTTCTGTGTAACAAGATCCATGTTTGCACACGGGCAACTGCCGACTGCTAGAACGGGCGCCTTTGATGTCTGGTGTATATAGAAGGTTAGGGAGGGCTCCAGTGGTACCATCACCAGCAATTATGGAGAAATCACTTATTTCAAGCCATCTTTAGCAGAGAAATAGCTCGACTTGACAAAATATTGATCATTCTTTACAGTGAACGAGCAGATAGATATCAAAACAATGTAATACGGAGTAGTCTGGTAATACCGTAATAGTCACGGGGACGCCCCACGCTGCTATCATACATTGGCTCACCGCCTTTCGGCATCGTGGCGGCATGGGTCCCCACAGCTCTGCCTGGGCAGTGATGGCTGCCTTCTGCAATTGACTCGAGGAGATTCACTCATCATGGGGCATTTCTCTCTTATATTCACCGCTTTAAGCAACAGTTTTCTTGACTCTTCACTCTCCCACTCTAAATTCTTCTGCTGCTGCGTCCCTTACAGGCCTCCCAGAGAAAACAGCCCACTATGTCGCTGGTCTTGAAGATCGACCAGAACTTTGTCATGATAAAGAGAGTCGAAATCTGATATAATTTTCCCAGACGTGCCTCTCGAGCAGCTTGAGTAAATAATCTCTGAATGTTCTTCAATATGCAAATCGTCTCCGATCTCTCACGATTTAAATAAAAACTACAAACACACCTGTCTTGAAGCTCATGCCCTCCTTAGCACACGAGGGGGAAACGAGGTCATTTATATATTATATTTATTCATAAAGAGAATTACCAATATGAGATTATAAGACGATCTGATGCGAGCTGGGTCTCCAACTTTTCCATTTCGTGCCGTTAGTACGGTGACTAAACAACCTGATAGCCCTTGAATACCAGAAAGTCAGCCTCACCAGAACTGGCCGTCGGTTGTTGTGCCTGATGTCACTCCTGCAGTCTCATGCTCATGCAAGACTTGACATAGACACAAGGCGCTGGCTCGAGACCTCGGTCTGAACTCGCAGGTTGAGGGTCGTCACAATTACCGTTGCAACGATTGGGAGCCTGGCAGTCCTTTTCGAAAAGCTTTTCCTGCGTCCTCGAAATCCTGCCAACGATGCGCTCAAACAAAACGTTACTTTAAGCCAACAAGATCTGCGAAGTCTTGTGCGAGCGGTCTGGCGTGCACAGGGCCTGTGAAGTGCATATGTCCTACTAACTGAAGAGTGCCTCAGTATGTAGTATCAAGTTTGGCTGCGTCACCGTGCCCTGCCTAGTATACTTTACAGAAAGAGCGACAGATTTGCGTTGCGAAGTCACATTAGAAATGGATGTCTTCAGCAATTTGCTTGCCCCCTTATAGATAGAAGAGTCTAGTGATTACATCAGGCTTATCAATATATACAAAGTGCGAACTGGGCCTCTTTTGACCCAATGGCCACAATACCTGCACTTAGAGTACACATGCCTAGTATAAACCGTATATCTAGTACCTACTACCTTGGTATCCTGCCTGGAATAAATATGCCCACGGGGGTCTCGAAGACGCACGTTACAATACCTCCTAGTAGCCCATGGGGTTTAATGCCTAAGGCGTCAAGGCATACGTACGTCGGATCGTTTACCCTCGGAACGGAGAAACTACTTTCCCCGAGCCTTGCACCGCTCGCCAAGCCCACACAGGGCGGCCTATTCTTCCAAAACTTCCGAACCTCTCACAAAAAGTTTCAACCTCCATACAACCACCTGCCCGGCCGGAGCGCAACACCTTCAGATCGATACCCATCGGAAGCCAAACAGGAAGACTTCCAACGCGTAAAGATGGCCCCCAAGAAGACCAAGAAGTCCTCCGACAACATCAACTCGCGCTTGGCGCTTGTGATGAAGTCCGGAAAAGGTACGTCCCCGTTGTCTGTCTCTGTAGTCGATTACCATACCCCCAGCAGTCAACACTGTCGTCGATACCTTCTTCCTTTTTTGAGGAAACTCTCCCTGTTGTTCAATTGTCGCAGCTGCTGTGGATGCATGCTTTTTTATAGCTTATAGCTTAGCCTCTGGGCCTTCTGCTGAGCTCTCCATGGTTCAAATTTTCACATTTTCTGACCATGCTTTCTGAACAGTCACTCTGGGCTACAAGTCGACCATCAAGTCCCTCCGTTCTGGCAAAGCCAAGCTGGTTATCATCGCCGCCAACGCTCCTCCTCTCCGCAAGAGCGAGCTCGAGTACTACAGCATGTTGTCTAAGACCCCTGTTCACCACTTCAATGGCAGCAACGTAAGTTATTCCCGTTTCCTTTCAGTCAACAGTTGAATTATTTGCTTTCCTGCGCTGCTTCGATCCAATTCAATCCCCAGCCCCGATGGCCCGGCCTGGCCTAGCAGCCAAGCCGTGTGGTGGCCGTTGGGGCTGCACCCTGCGAAGAAGCCGTGGATCATGGCTTTGGAGGGTACCATACGTGATTGCTAACGTGTTCTGCTTCAACCTTAACAGATTGAGCTCGGTACCGCTTGCGGTAAGCTGTTCCGCTGCTCCACCATGGCCATCCTGGACGCTGGTGACTCGGACATCCTGAGCGGCACCCAGTAAAGTGTGATGATTCATCTCATCCCATGATCACGGGCTGTGCCTGCTGGCTTCAGCAGAAAAACGAAGGGAAAAAGGGCGCATGTTAGATAATGAAATAAAAATGCCTATGGGGTTTCAGCGGATGATTTTTCCTAGTTTTCGTCCATCTCATGCGTATCCTGCCATTTGGCACATGTATGCATATTCTTAAAATGAGAGGCAAAAGAAATGCCCTCAGAAAATAGTTGTAGTCATTCATCTTTGACGATTACTAAGATCCCATAGAAGCTGACAAAACCTCACCACTGTCTAAATTGTGTAGTAGATCAATGAGGTCGATCCAACCAATCACGATCCGCGGTCTGGTCTGGTCCGCTTCGACCACGCACTGGGCAGGCTAGGCCAACATCACGCTAAACCTATTACGGGGAAGTTAGGGCTTAGGGCTTCGTTCGCCACAGTGAGCACACTGGAGCGCTGACGGCGTTAGCGGCACTTGCTTGGAAATCAACGCCGCAGGTGACTTCAAAGCGCCCCCCTTCTTCTCTCTTCCCTTTCCCTTTTCTCTTGAGACCTTTTTCGACAACCAACCCAACCCATCGACAACCCTTCTTTGCAGAGGAAGAGTCACCCCCTCTCCAGCTAGTCAAGATGGCTCGTCGTCCCGCGAGGTGCTACCGCTACTGCAAGAACAAGGTCAGTTTGACATTTCGCTTGTTCCTTTTCGGATGAAATCGATCGAGGTTGTTGTGTGGGGGGACTGCGCGCGCAACCCCAAGGACGCCAAATACTGGGATACCCGACGATGAAAGCGAAGAGCTCGAGATGGCTGTCGTTGTATTTTGGATGGATTATTTTGAAAAGGAGATACAGGGAGAGGCAGGTGCTGACTGATGGTTAATACAGCCCTACCCCAAGTCCCGGTTCAACCGTGGTGTCCCGGACCCTAAGATCCGTATCTACGACCTGGGACGCAAGAAGGCCAACGTCGATGAGTTCCCTCTGTGCGTGCACATGGTCTCCAACGAGTACGAGCAGCTGTCCTCCGAGGCTCTCGAGGCTGCCCGTATCTGTGCCAACAAGTATGCCGACACCAACCGACCATATCTTCCTCCAGAGGAAGAAGAAACTAATACTAATACCCATCGAACAGGTACCTCGTGAAGATGTGCGGTAAGGAAGGTTTCCACCTCCGCGTCCGCGCGCACCCCTTCCACGTCGTCCGCATCAACAAGATGCTTTCGTGCGCCGGCGCCGATCGTCTCCAGACCGGTATGCGCGGCGCCTTCGGCAAGCCCAACGGCAGCGTCGCCCGTGTGCACATCGGCCAGATCCTGCTGTCCGTCCGCACGCGTGACGCCAACCGCGCCCACGCCGTCGAGGCCCTGCGCCGCTCCATGTACAAGTTCCCCGGCCGCCAGAAGATCATCGTCTCCAAGAACTGGGGCTTCACCCCGCTCCGCCGCGAGGAGTACGTCAAGCTGCGCCAGGAGGGCCGCGTCAAGCAGGACGGCGCCTACGTCCAGTTCCACCGCGAGCACGGCCCGATCGAGGAGAACATCCGCCGCTTCCCCGAGGCTTACGAGAACCGCGCGCAGGCCGCTGAGGCTGAGGCGTAAATATAGGAGAGAGCGAGTGTGTAGGTCTTGTGGTGGGCGTTTTGTTTTTTATCCTGGGCAGAGAAAATTGATCGATTGTTGATCCTGATTTTTCCCCCAACTTGATGCCACTGTAGTCCAAACGGCGGAGTTGTCATGATTTTCCCCGGCTTAAATTTATCCCATCTGACAGTTGATCGATGGTGGTAGATCTTCCAAGAGCGGATAAAAAGAACAAATGGGCTATGAGGAATGAATGAATAATAGGAAGTGGGGGGTTCCCCTTCCCCTCCTTTTCCTTCGTTCCCCGTTTCCTAGGAAAACGAAGATCCAATAGATATCCATTACCCACCTCACCTTTCTCAAGGGAAAACGAGCTGTACCTTATTATTCTCACGGAGAGAACAATCTATCGACCAGGAAATCCAGTCTCCGATCCTGCCAGCGCCCCCAATTTGGCGTCTTATACGCCTAGAAGTCGGAAGGGTAATCATAAGCACATGTAGCTTTCGATCTGAAACGATCCCTTAGTTGTTATATGTGAACCCCAAAAAACTCGACTGTCGATATTGACACCATTATGACCACTGTAAATGTACTGAGATATAGATAGATCGTATAAATATAACATGAAGATGTCCATCATCCGCACAAGCACACTTCCCGCCATAAATAACGACCCTCAACTCCCGAAAAGCCCACCTAAACAGACATAAAAGGGATAAGATTCTAGATGATGGACACACACACAGACACATAGAGACATATCCACCAAGGTAAGGTAAGCTAAGTATAGTATAGTATTTCGTAGAGAAATAGACATAGATAGATGGCCCTTCAGCATCAATGTTGAAACGAGTCAGGGGGGAAAAAAAAGAGGAGAGGAAGAGGTGAGAAAGGAGACAAGATGAAAGAGATGAAAGGGGAGGTAGAAACGCCGAAACCTTGAGGAGAGCATTGATAAATGGTAAATATGTGGCGAGATAGACATGTAGATCGATAGATAGAACGCCATGCACCATGTTGTTACGTCGTCTAGATTAGTCACCTCATACCTCATGTCTCATGTCATGCAGTCGAGTCATGTCATGGAGAAGAGAAGAGAAGAGAGAAGAGAAAGAGCCCTGCTCATCCATCCCTCTCAGATCCTTGTATATAATTCGTCCAAATGCCAGCATACCAAACGTGCAGAATGGACACGAAAGCTAAGGCTGTGGTCATGTTATGCCCCAGCCCGAAAAGATTTGCTGATGTAGATAGGTACTCTGTAAAACCCAACAGACCTGTCCCGACGATGAAGGACGCCCTCTTCGAACTCCACGAGAGGAAATAGGGAACTATGTATGTACTTGAGACTCGGAAAATCTCAACCGTTTCCAATCTTAAATGTCGCCCCAAGCGCCCACGCCGGCTGCGCCTCCAACGGACACAACGCTCCCGCTACCAACGCTCTCGCCAATGTCCCAGTAGTTTCGACTCGAGCCACTGCCGATACCGGCGAGTGTCCTTTTGCCGGAGACTTTCGTGCTCAGGCTCGCACAGCTCGAGCTCTGGCGACGTAACGGGCGGTGTGAGACCGGTGACGATGCGCAAGAAGAGTAAACGCCAATGTTCGGCTGCGCGTGGAGATGCAGTTGACGCTGGAACTGGCGGGCCTGAGAACGGGCATGCGCACGTGCAACCAGCGGATGGTGCTGACGGATGATGGCAGCGCGATTGGATGGGTCTTGAGGAGTGTATATGGTGGAGTTTGTACGACGGAGAGTGGATGTATTCGAGTTGCTATTTCCGCCGCGCCCAAAGCGGGCGCGAAGGTAGCGGAAAACCATCATGACGTCCAGCTCGCGCTCCCAGTACTCACGTTCTTGCTGCAGACGCGCTGATTCCGAGAGCCGCTCCTCTGCCGTAGAATCTTCGGCAGGCAGGACGGATTCTGTAGAATTTGGGTTCGCGGCAGTACTAAGGCCGATTTCTTCCTCTTCAATTCCCCATAAAGCAGCGTGATCCGCTGTTGGGTCCTTGAGAGTTGGAGAAAAGTAGGGAGACATAGTCGAAGACAGGTTGTTAGTACTGCCGTCAGACGGCGTTGTAGAAGGCAACTGTGAATGCTTCTTTGAAGGTATATGAGGCGTTTGGCGATAGAGAGGAATACCGGCATATTCATTCGACGTATCTTCAGAGGCGCGAAGGTATGTGCTGAACGCGCCTGGATGCTCACACAACTGGTGAACGAGGATCCCAAGCTCTCGAGCTATTCGCTGTAGCAGTCTGTCTTTCCATGTGTCGGTACCAGGGGCAACTTCCACGTCCCTCAACTCATGGTCGATATTGAGCGATGCCTCCCGCTCAGGATCAGCAGTGGATCTGCCCTCTTGCTTCTGCTCCGACGATTCCTCTTCCACTGTCGGCAGTGACTCCCCGAAGATGACAGAAAGCAGCGAATCATCGATCCCTATCAAGTCTCTGATTACCTTCCTTGTGATACGGCGCCAGAAGGACTCGTCTGTATCGGGGTCCCCTTGCTGCGTCGAAGCCGTTTCTGACGGAGGTGACGTATTACTGCTCATGGCTTTTGTGTCCGAGGTACCGTCCAATGCACAAGTACTGGCCCGACGATTAAGGACCCTGTTACTTGCAAGACTGGCACGGCTGTTTCGTCGTTGCCGTCTCGTCTCCCGTTCAATTTCCTGCAATATCGCTCTGCTCTGTTCCATCCTCCACTTCTCGATGCGCTGCCACCTCTCCCTCTCCATGTCTACGTTATCTAGCTCGTTCACAATGTCCAAGTGCCTCTGCACGCTGGATCGTCGCCTGTGCCGCACGTCCCCTCTAGATCGAGGGTTGTATTGCTCGTACTGCCACAGATAGTCTTGTACGGCTTGACTTGATGCCTGAAACGTTCCCAGTCCGTCGTGGGTCGGGAGCAACGCCGGATGGCTCTGGTCAACCCGTCCAGGAGCCGTCCTGAAAAGGGTCGGTTCTCGAAACGCGTGGAGTCCGTCATCCAAGCTATCCAACTCCGTTCCGTCATCCTCCAAGTTTCCATCAGCATTATTATCTTCCTGCTCAGTGCCGACAGACGCGGTAGGGGTATCAAGTGAGCCAAAATCACTCAATCGCGACAGGCCAGCTGTGCGCGGGGTGCATTCGGTGGAGTCGGAGTGAGTGCGGGTGGTCGAAGGAGCCTGCGACGGGGAGAACAGGATCCATTCTCTCGATTCATCGTCCTGCTGCTGGGACGGTGCAAGCGGAATCTCAAGCGCTGGGGCCTGTAACGACGTCGAATACGACTTCTGCCGGCGAGGAGCCTGGGGTGGCACGCGGAACGCCATGGGTGCGAGGTTGAATGGGGGGAAGAGATCAGATCAGGGGAAGCGGACGCCAAGTCCCCAGCTGCGAATGGCAATCGGGTTGAGGAGAGAAAACAAGAAAGAGCAGAAGAGCGCCAAGGGCCGTGTATAACAACCCGCTGGGCGACGTGATGGGGTCGATGCGGAGCACCGGGCGGGCGGGCGACTGAGACCGATATGATAAGGAACGGGACAACCAATTGTCGTAGCAACCAACGGCCGCGTCAACGGCCAGCGCTGTTCATGTCCACCCTTCCTTGCGATCCCAAGACGATATGTAGGGACTGACAGAAAAGCGAGCTCATACGACTCTTTGACCAGCCGGCAGACCGACCGGGATCCGGGTGACAATATCCTCACACCACGGGGAGCAACGGGGGCGGTGGCAGCGCAGGTCGGGAGACACCGGTCCCCGCAGAGTCAAGGTCGACCTGGAAACCAGGGTTGCTAGGGACTGTCTCAGTGTGCGCGCAGACTGACGCGACCGGTGCAGCTGGAGGAGGCAACGATGAGGCGGACAGGATATTATCGGGTGACCGACGCGGGGTTGTCCGTGGCCCTTTGTATCCAGCAGGTCATGCGAAGCGGCCGGGCACGGGACGGCGGCAGTCGTTCTGGACAACGCCTTTGCTGCCGATCTGCAGCGCTTCTTTCGAGGACGAAGAGCAAGATTCTACCATGTAGTATATAGTATATAGTGATGCGCTGGGAAGCGTCTACCAGGAGGGAGAGGTAAGAATACAGGATGACTAAATGCTGACGCCAGGGGGAAGAAAACGATCGCTTTCTATCTACGGTATCAGATGGACGGACCCTGGTCAGTCGAGGGAGTGAGGCTGTCTGGAGCAGGAGACAGGAGGGCTGCAGAGGAAAGGCCTTGTGCGGCGATCACGTCTGCTCCTTCGGCTTTGGATCCCCTTTGTGATGTCTTCTGAACTCATTTTTTTGTCCCTCTGTGGGCGGTGCCTTTCTGTGGGCGGCCACGATGCAGAGGGGCGTCGTGCAGCACAGCCGCCTATCAGTTGCCTTGGCTCAATACTTATTGAGCTTGCAAGGTTTTGCCTGTCCACACTCTAACTGTGGCTAAAGTGGTTGCGGCGCTCTTTTCCCGGTGGCGGATGCATCGAAGCACCTGCTTTTTTCCCCTCCGGGCAGCGGTGTAGCAACTATTCCGATGTCGGTTGCATTGTGAATGATGTTGTCTTCAAAAGAACCTTGACGGACAGCTCTCTTTGGGATATGTGTATCCCAAGGACATGCCATGCCGTTCCGCAGAACTATCCTGTCGCGGTTGACGCCGGAACCCGGGGTCGATGATGTCAAAAGCGGCGGCAGATGATCCGAGTCACGTGACTTGCGCTACACTAAGACATCAGAACAAGGGAAGGTCGGGTTTCCGATTTATTCCCTCTTCGGAGTAGAGACAGCCTACAACACACATAATAATATTGACCTTGTGTGGTTTTGATAGAATGTGTAGGAATATTATGTGATTGTCCGCCTCCGCGCAGACGGCGATGGGTGAAGATCCCGACGGACCGGATACTGGAACTCCCCCGGTTTTCGTCTGCGGGAACGCCGGCGCGCTGTTCCGCCATGGTCCTCCCGAGTGAGTCCGTATGCAGTTCTCCGTACAAGAACACCTCCTTCCTGTCTCCTCTGAATAATCGAAAGCATGACTCACGTTTCGGATATTCTCGGGAAGACGCGCAGGCATCACCTAATCCCGCCGCATCCCGAAGTTCTGGAATCTGATCCGCATTCGAACCCAGGTCGGGTTTAGGTCTCGTCCTACACGGGAACCTACTAATAGCATAATACAAACATCGCGATAGATCTGTTACAAGGAGCAGACAGACAAAACAGTCGGCGCTTAACCCAGCCCGCAGGTCCGGCCTTCGAGAACTTTTCTAGCGCCTCCCGTTCCTTGCTACCGTCGTACAGTACGAAGACGAAGACCCCTTCAGGTACAGTACTACCTCAGACCCGACCGACAGTAAGATCCCGTCCCAGTCCAGCGGCACAGTACTGTACAGTACATATGCAGGTGAGGTTCGCCACAAGGACTGGAGATTGGAAGCTGAACCTAGTTACAATGGTTACTTGATATAGAAACGCACCCAAGCACTTACTCCGTACAGTAAGCAAGTATGTAGGTAAGCGAATGTGGCTTACGCCACGCCCTACCTGAGAAACCATAGATTAGGCGGTGTGCATGCAGTCCTGTCAGCCCTGCAGGAGGCGTCTGCAAAGGACCAGGATGCAAACATAAGGTCAGGTCAGGTCAGGTCAGGCTAGACATGTCACATCCTGTCCTATTTATTCATCTACTTACGGAATATGCACTGCGCTGTGTGACAGCCATCTATCTGATCAGGTGTGGTCAGGATTTGATTAGGATTATGATAAGGCTGCATCAGCCTCACAATGAGCTCGGATATACTGTACTGTACGGAGGATTTTGAACGCATTATTAAGTCGGGCTCCGATCCTTATTGCCTGCCTACATTAATTACCAATCCTTGCTATTCTATTAGGGTTCGGTATGGAGGAAGCCACGGTGGCTTGGCTTACTGACCCCTGGCTACGTCCTGTAACAGTACTCTGTAAGTGGACACTAAGCTACAAGATGGCGATAATAAGGTGAATGATACTATGTAGAGAGATAGGGTACATATCGGGAAAAAAGGTCATGTACTAGATTCATATTGGAACAGCTCGTTAGCCTAACTGCTTTGTATTGGAAACGGTCCATGCGTTATATAATGTGAATTGCTGGGAGTGAATGCTTACAGCATCACGGAAAAAAAAGATTAAACAATAAATTGGGGATAACATTTCCAGTCCGTCAATCCGCCAGAAATGTACAGTACTCGAGAATTTACACTGACCTTGAGCAGTATAATGCGGGGAAGTGTATCAAGATACGATCATGTTGTTGAAATCTCTTGCCTGATTTTTGTTTCAACGCTGCCCGGCTGTATGCAGTTTTTTTTTACATATCCTGAGTCATGGTGCCCTAACCGAAAAGGGGGAAATGAAGCTTCGTATATACATTCCCAATAGATGTACAGTACATTACAATGCGCATAAAGTTGCGCATGACATCTAATACATGAACATATAGCACAATATGAAACCGACCACACTTCCCGCCTACTGCCTCGCCAACACTTCCCCGACCCAATCCATCTGCACGGCGCTCACGCCCCTCGCGTAGCTGCGGCTCGTGAACACGAACTCGTTGTACATGATCGCCTCGACCTTCTTTCCGTACAGCACGCTGGACGGGTGGATCGCGACGGTCTGGTTGCCCACGAGGGTGCGGTAGCTGCCGTCCGGGACAAGGCGGGCGACGTTGGTCGCGAAGCCGGTAAGGAAGGATTTCAGGATGAGGACGGCGGAGGGTTCGTTGGAGTTGTTGTTGTTATCGTTGTTTGTGTTGGTGTTGTTGGATTTGGAGGCGTTGGGGTTGTTCGGATCTGGAAGGAGTCTTGCTTGTCTGCATAGGGCGGTGAGTTGTTTGCGGACGTCCTGTAATTAATGTTAACTTCACCGTGTCGAATATGTTTTGTGTAATTGGGTGGGAAAGGGGGGAAAATACCATGACCGATTGCATCGCTCGGTGAGAGACCATGTGCTTCTCAGCCCACACCCTCCGGTCCACGTTCTCCGCTGCGTACCCTTGGACGGTCGCCAGCATGGTCAGATGGTCGCCCTCTCTCCTGAACAGGTCACGTCTGGCCTGCTCAGCCTCCTCCCTCTTTTCCTCTGTCGTGGTGTTCAGAAAGATGTTCTCCACGCTGAGGCAGGAGATGATATCGATCACGTCCGTCAGAATGTTGGGGCCGTACTCGGCAGCGGCCAGGAGCACCCTTCCCAGCGGTGGAGTGAGAGGGAGCTTGGCGATTTGCAGCCCGATCTTGCTGATTTTCCCAGTTTCCTCGAGTGCCTGTATGTTTAGTAGCTGGAGTAGTGCCTTCTCGAGGGCCTCTCTCGGCGGTCTTGTCAAGAACGGGAATCCCATAATGTCATCGACACCTCTAGCTTTCATCGTGAGAATAGCCTGGCTCAGATCGCATCTCAGAATCTCTGGCGTAGTCGTCTCCTGGAGCTCCAGGTAATCCTTCTCCGTGTAGAGTCTGTAGCACTGTCCCGGCGCTTCTCTTCCGGCTCGACCTTTCCTTTGAATGGCGGAAGACTTCGAGATCGGCTTCACCAATAGAGAATCCAGACCGAGGCGGGTGCGGAATTGCTTCATTTTGGCTTTGCCGCAGTCAACGACATATCGGACACCTGAAACAGTGACGGACGTCTCGGCGATGTTTGTCGCCAGAACAATCTTTCTCGTGTGCGGCGGAGTGGGTTGGAACACTCGCTGTTGAGCAGCCTGAGGGAGGGCAGCAAAGAGGGGGAGGACCAGAACCTTCGGTAAAGCCGGATCCATGCCCATAGCATAGTCGTTGACGAGGTGTTCCAAGGCCTCCACTGTTTCCTGACCCGTGAGAAACACGAGGATGTCGCCCGGAAGCGGTTCTTTGTAGTGAATTTGGAAGATGACCTTGAGAGCTGCGTCCACGAAGTCGTGGACCGGTTGGGGAGAATATATCACCTTCACGGGAAACATACGGCCCTTTATATGGCATACAGCAACCTCGCCTTGTTTTTCAGAGCTTGTGGTATTCGAGTTCCCATTGACAGATGCATCACTATTCTTTAAAGAGCTTGAATCATTCTTCGATGTGTCGTTCGAACTCGCATTTGCGCCTTCTCGAGTGTTCCCTTCTGTTGGATGAAACCCTTCGTTGAAAAAATCAAGCAAACTCTCCATATCCGCCGTCGCACTCATAACGACAACCTTCAGCGGCACGCCGCCTCGACCTTCCTTTTTGCCGCAGACCAGGTTTCTCAGGAAGCCCAGAACAAGGTCCACATTAACACCTCTCTCGTGGACCTCATCCACCAGAACGGCACTGTACTTGGTCAACCACGGATCGTGCAGCATCTCCTGTAGCAGCATTCCTTCTGTCAAGAACTTGATCCTCGTGCTCGGTGACGTAGAGGTATCAAAACGGACAGAGTAACCGACTTTGCTGGCCGGTGATGACGAGCCTAGCGGCGTGCCCATCTCCTCAGCCACGCGCCTCGCCAGCGAGATAGCCGCCACTCGTCTTGGTTCCGTGATCGCGATGCACCCGCCAACGGTGATATCTTTGCGCTTCCCATCTTCCTGCGTGATCTTGACATTCCTCGGACGACACCAGTCTTCGTTGACCAGGAACTGGGGGATCTGCGTACTCTTTCCGCTACCAGTCTCACCGACGAGCAGCATCACATCGCTCTTTCGAAGGCGCTGACGGATCTCGTCCGCATGTGGAAAGATAGGCAGATTCTTGCGAACCTCGTAGAGCGCCTTTGCCTTCTCCTTCAGCGACGGGGTAGTTGAAGGATTGTGCTTTTCTGGCTTTTGATGATCCTTGTGCTTCTGCTTCGGCTTTTTCGAGCTTCCCGGAACGGCTTTTACATTGCCATTTTCAACGCTCCCTTGATCCGTCGTTGTTGATGACGATGATGCTTTTGACTCTTCTCTGCCCTGCACCCCCACCCGCTGAGGAGCAGGCTGAGCTTCTTCGTGCTCTTCTCTCTTTCTCTTTTTCGATTTCTTATGCGACGACTCCTTTTCCGGCACTGGAGCCTTCGCCTGCCCTTGCTTCTTGGACTCGGCCTTCTTGGCGGCGTCCGAGTCGTCGGAGTCGTCGAACCTTGTATGCACTTTCTCCGGCATGCTGATTTCCAGTAATACTCAAATATGAAACATATACAATTAGAAAAAAAAAAGATAGAAATTAAAACAAAATCAAATGCTTAGATGAGGTTGGAAAACATATTGGGGTATCTGAACTGAAACATTGAAAGTCTCGGACACGGGGAGTTCCTAAAGTTTTGTTCCCCGAATTTTTTCTCGGCACGCAGCTTAAGCTTATCGATAAGCAATCGCCAGGACCCCGACCCACCAACAAAGTGTCCCGCAAGAGTTGTCTGGACCTCCTATTCGACTCCACACTCTTGTGTGCCTTTTTTTTTCGTCATTTTCATTCGCTTGAGCGTCTTATTAACGGCTTTCAATATGCTTCCCTAATGTAAATTGCTCTCTGCCCACGGGTGAGGGCCGAAATCGTCCAACATGACGATCAGCTTTGCTGTTATTTCCATCCTTGTTATGTAAAAAATTATTACACTGCAGGGGAGATAACATCGTGATTTCTGGGAGATATTGGTGACGAGGATCTCTCAAATGCTCAGGATTAAGGAGCAAGCCGTCCGCGACTCCCAGATTCCCGCCACAACTGAGAAGAGGAAGGGGCTCTTGTCAGTGTTGCCACCTTGCCGTGTCCCCAAAGCTTTGGGCGAGAGATGTCGGGTTACTGGTCTTCCTGGGCAGCTCGTATGTCTCCAGCAACGAGACATCATTGCTTTATTCACGTCATCATACGTTTTATTAAGTCTATGGAATTTCCCAGCTCTTCTCTATACTCTCTATACTCTACGATCTCAATAAACCCGGTCTATATGGCCCAAATGCGTCTATCTGGCGTATGATTCTTCGATGTCTTTCAAAAAATGGTAGATCCGAACATATATAGGATCCACAAGCTCTCGAATAATACTTACCGCGCCCGGCGTCGATAATAATAATTATAAAAACCAACAATCAGTTAGCAGTCAAAGTCCATTCCCCAACCTCTAACGCGTCTAAAGACGAATGCTCTGTCATTGCGCAGTCCGAATTCGGCCCAGTCATCTGTCAGCTTGTTATAGCTCCAAAATCCCTTCCAGATGAGCCTCGTATTCTTGGAGATATTAGGCGGCGACTGGTTAGGACCAGCAGCTCGCGCAGTCGGTGAACGAAGGGATAGATAAAGGTGGTACGTATACTTCGGGTCCACACCTTCCGTTTCAATGACGAGGTCGCGGGGGTCGGGGACTGTGGTCGAGTCGGACTTTTGTGACGGGGGTGTGGGACCCTTCAGATCTCCTCTGCCGCTTGCGCCTTCAGGAACAGGCGTGGGACGGGTTAGATGCCAGCGTCCACGTAAAGCATGCTTCATAGCTGCCATGGCAGCAGGAGGGACCGAAGTAGCACCTGCATCGGAGGCCGTGGATCCAGGATCGGATGTTTGGCGCTGATGGTGTTGCTGAGTAGACCCTAATGCCCTTGCTGCAATTAGATTCTCCTTGCTAATATGCGGAACAACTTCCAGAGGTTCCGTAGTGGTGAGCAGGGAGATGACCGTTCCATCACGGTAGAAACGAAGATATCGATAATAAGTCACGATGTGAATTGGTGTATTCCATGAGCTATTATCGTACGCGGAAGCAGCACCCGCACGAGTGTAATTGACCGTGCTGATATATATGCCTGTAAATCGAATACGCGGAAATGTCTGAAAGACCTGACTCCAAGTAGGAAGATGCTTGGGAAGCTGCACATTAACCCCGCGAGGGAACGGGGTATAACGAGGCCCAAGTGTGTATATCCGGTTTCCGACCACATCGCAGGCAAAGGAGTAGTGCATGCTTTCGAAACCGAACTCGGGCCCCTGACATAGCCTCTTCCAGATATGTTGCTCATGAGCGAAATGGTAGGCAAAACGCTTGCACACAAGGGCCATACGCGCCCACGATGCGGGATCCATCAGTGCCACATGTTTCATGATCTCGACGATCACCTCTGAGGGAACTTTGGAGATGGGGCATGGCGGCGGGGGTGTATTCTCGATGAGGGGTTCCGCCTGCGGAATCCTCAAGTTGGCAAAGGACGCGATGAGCTCGGCAGTAGATAAAGGCACGCCGCCTTCCTGTGAGTGGTGGGCGGTGTTCGGAACAGTGACTGGGGCATTTGAGGGGTTGGGCTGCGTGGGCTTCGACAAGTGGGCAAAATGCTTCTTCCTGTATGTTTGGTCGACGCTGGAGTCTAGCTGCAGAATGATCAGCACAAAACAGTCACAAGCGTATCAGCGGTTCCTACCCTGTATGCCTTTCTGTAGTAGCTCAAACTATCGCCCAAACTTCCCTCTGCCTCTTTCTGCACTGCCTTTTCGAAATGTTCCAGCGCTGAAATTGGCTCTCTCTGAGGGGCATGTTGAAACGCGTCCTGGTCTTCTGTGCCAAGACTCAGTTGCCCGACCTGCTGCACGATCTCCCCATAACTATGCTGTCCGGCATCTTCATATTCCTCCTCTTTTCGGTCCGCTGCTTCGTGTCGCGTGGGTGGAAATCGAGTCTGACTTGCAGAAGAGGACGCGGTATGATCGGGTCGCGGTTTATCAGCGGTCGCGGGCCTCGTCCGGCGGAGCACCTCCTCGCGCCACTGGCGTCGGAAGGACTCGAGTTCAGCGTTGTCTTCCATGGCGGGGACTGGAACAGCGGGGGAACTGGAGAAGATAAGACAAGAGTACAGCGCGTAGAGAACCACGAAAGGAGCAGTCTACCCGCTAGGATGGAAACGAAAGAAACGGCAAAATAAAGTTTAATATCTGCTTCCTGAACTATGCCATGCCGGGCAGTTTCTGTGTGTATAGATACATGGCAGAGGGTGTTCAGACAGTACTGGGCACACCCGCGCGTAGCTGCAGAGTCGGTCAGTCGAAGGCGAGACGGGCGGAGTTGTCCAGTCCAGACTCCAGGAGACCGAGCGCGATCTGATTAGGGTTCGCGGCGGTCACGGGCGGACGAATCTGCTTCTAATCTCCGAGGCCAGGTCCCATCGGGCCCATGCGCCACCGCGGGAAGCCGCGCAAAGTTACTGACTGCATCATGGTCTTTTGCTCATTCCAGATCCTTCTCACAGAGCGGCTCCTTCACCCTGGCTTTCCATCCCCTTCGCGCCGTATATCTGGCAGCTCGGCAACAGTCACTCGGTGCCAGTGAGGCAAGGAACAGGGGAAATCGTCCGGTTCGCTGACTTTCGACGGATGAATGTCCGCTATCTGGTCGTCTGAAGCCCCACGCGCGGAGGGAGGGCGATGCCGCTCTGATCTGGAGGGGCATGCAGAGGGCAACGGATCGGAGCAGTGGGATTATCATGAAAGGTCGACGATGACTAGCACAGTCGGAAATGGGGGGAGTCAGTCGGCCGCAGACGCCTCTCGAGGGAGTGATGATATCTCTGTCACCCAGAAGATGATATCTGCCTGTTGGGGCAGCCTCTTGACTTCTCTTCTTGGTACGTATACGGTTTTCCCGGCGCTGCCTATGTCTGAACTTGCAAAAGTTTGGTGGATACTAATAAATTGGTGCAGTCACTCCCCTGGATGTCGTCCGCGTCCGCCTCCAATCCCAATCTCAAACGATCAATGATACACCGCGGTTTACAGCCCACACCACGAACGCTTTCAAGAACCTTCCTCCCAATCTTGGAGTCACAGCATGTTGTCGGGAAGTCTTTTGGATTGGAGACAATGCACAGGTGTGCATGGTAGGATCCGGAGCAGGCAATATTGGTGGCATCTCAGCCGCTCCCACCGTTGACTGTGCGGTGGAGGAAACTCAGCGAAGGAGATTCACGTCGACCCTTGACGGACTGCGGAAGATTGCCCGAAACGAAGGACTATTGACGCTATGGCGTGGCCTCAGCCCAACACTCATAATGGCCATCCCGGCCAACGTCATCTACTTTACGGGGTACGACTGGCTGCGTTCGGATCATAGAAGCCCCGTTTATCAACTCTTCAGCGACACCTACGCCCCATTGGTAGCTGGCTCTGCCGCGAGAGTCGCCGCAGCCTCGGTTATCAGTCCCATAGAAATGTTCAGAACGCGTCTTCAGGCCACGCCAGGTAGAGGCGCTGATCACTTCAAAGCTACTCTGAGGGGCCTGTACCAGATGACCCAGGCTCGGGGTTACAGCTCTCTTTGGCGCGGTTTGACGCTGACTATGTGGCGTGACGTGCCTTTCTCTGGCCTTTACTGGTGGGGATACGAGAAAGTTCGGCAGTCTCTGACGAATCTGCGGGAGATGTCTCGTGGTGACCACCGACAGAGTCATCTCGCATCTCGGTCACATGAATCCAATGCATCTACCTTTGTCGACAGTTTCGTCGCAGGCTCGGTGTCTGGCGCAGTGGCTGCCTTTGTAACGACGCCATTCGACGTCGGAAAGACCCGTCAACAGGTTTTTAGGCAGAGCGGTGATGATCTCTCTACATCAGTATCCAGCAGAAACCCGGCTGCGCCTGCACCAAACGCCAAGCCTCCACAGTCTTCTATTCGTCCCGAGCAGCTTCCCATGCCCAAATTCCTCTTCCACATCTTCCGCGAAGAAGGCCTGTCCGGGCTTTTCCGCGGCTGGGTAGCACGTTGTCTGAAGGTGGCTCCGGCCTGCGCGATTATGATCTCCAGCTATGAGATCGGGAAGAAGATGGCCAGGGGCGTCAACGAGCGGCATCAGCTGAGCCACGGAGGTGCTGAAGGGGAAGCGATGTGATGGTTGCTGCGCATATCTCCAGATCCACGATCTTTCAGACGTCAAATCATGGAACAAAGTGCGTGCCAGAGCGAGTCGAGCCCACCCGCCCCGATTGGGATGATTTTTTTTTTCTCGCCCGAGGTAAATCTTTCTTTTTCTTGCACAGTGGATTCCCAGCAGTTTCGTCGTCCTTTTTAACGGTTTCTCTTCATTCTGCATTCTTTGCATCTCAATGTCTGGAAACCATTATAGAGCAGGTTAACGACTTTTTCCTTTCTCTTCCGACCTTTTCTTTCATGTTCTAAGAAAATCCGTCTTTGGCGTTCGATGATGTTGATGTTTGCAACGGCTTTTTTGAATCATAGAGAAGCAAAAATTTCAGTGAAGTGTCATGTCCGGATGTCTGCTTCAACAGTAATGGCTTTTTTTCGGGGGGTGATGTCTTGGCCTATGTCTATCTGAAGATGTACTGTACATACGTATATTACTGAGGCAGACCTCCTTCGTATGTAAATACTGCCTAGAGAAAGGGGGGAAAGTGAATGCAATCTCTGCTCTTCTTATAGCTTCTATATCCATCCCTGTGTGGAAGGAAGTGTGATACACAGGGCATAGACCTCCAATAGATGTAAGTTACAGGGTCTCCAAAAAAAAATTATGGTAAATGGACAATATATATTCGAATGTATGTATGAACAAAGACATGACAGGCCATGCCGTGGTAGAACCATCGGAGATGATAACTACTGATCGATTGGTTTCCTTTTGAAAAGCTTTCTTTTGATGAGCCTGATCCTGTCTACTGCGTACCGTGTATGCAGGTAGATAGATAGATAGAGCGGGGAGGGAGAGGGGCGGGGGGGGGGGGGTTTCCACGCTGATATCATTATTCGGATGATACTCGAGTCTGCACCGCGATTTTTTTTTCCTCGATCACTTTGCTATCTATCTATTATCTCTCCTTGAATCAAGTAAGTAGTAGTAATAACATATACCAAGAGAAGTTCATCTGCAATTAATATAGAAAAAGAAGAAAGTACCAGCTTTTTAGGGGTATGTACAGTACCTCCCTCCCTCCCTCCCTCCTTACAGTTTACAGTAGAAGTAACAACAACAGTAGATAGCCAGGAAGGTAGGAACAGAACCAAGATAGGAACAGATACAGATCCATTATGATTGGTTATTGGTTATGTTCAATAGGTTACGGGAATGAACCAATCATGACCCACCGGCTTCAAACTTTTTCTTTCGGCAAACCTGCAGGATATGGAAGAAAGAGGGAAAAAAATTTTTTTTATTTATTATTGTATAGTGTTACTACTCCCTGGTACTCTGTGCAAAGAATGCCTGTGCGTCTGGAGCTGTGTTCACTGTTTTTCTTCTATCAGGAATGCAGTACACTGTGCACTTGATTAGATTATGACCTCACACCTCACAGATAAATGAATGTAGATAGATAGATAGATACCCGATAAGAGCTCTATCGGGCTCTATCAATCAAAGCTATCTATCTATCTATCCGATAAATCATTATCTACTGTGTAAATTAGACAAGACCACTGCGGGGAAGCTCCAACGGTACATAGGACGGGGCATATAACAGAATATACAGTATAGAATCATTGATTGATTACTAACGAGGTAGGTAGGTAGGTCCCTTTGTGGGTAGATTTTTTGTGCTGATGATTAGAAGCTGATGATTAAAAAAAAGTACCTACCTAACTTAAAAAGAAAGTCTGGCGATGATGGGTCTTTTTCTGCCTCCCCGCCATCGTTGCTTTTTCATCTCCATGCAGAGGATGACTGGCTGTCGGAGTCGATCTGAACCGAGGTCCGGGCAGCAGCCCACGCTGGCCTAGCCCGTCGCAGCCGCGGCGTCGGGGTGACCGTCTACTCCATGCAGCCTGCAGGGCGCACCGAAAGCGGTCGCCGGTGGTGTACCCTGGGAATGGATTGGGACGGGTTCGGCAGGGTTGCGGGTTGGCGACTAACGCATAGCACTGCGCGAAATCCCGGGATGATCTCGAGGCATGCGTCGTTTTCCTTTCGGCACGGCGGGCAAAGTACGGAGTCGTCTAGGACTCCAGAAGGAGGGGTAAGGTGGCAGGCAGGGATGCTGCAGGGGTTAGCAGTGATGGGGCCAGCGTGAGCAGGGCCAAGCAGCTTTGCCTGTGAGGGTCAGAGCTGTCTGTCTCCGGTAAGGTTTGGCCCTTTTGAGTTTGCACTGTGCAGGCGCTCATCCCACTTTTGAAAAATTTTTCACTCCGTACTTTTTTTCCCGCTTATCCGGCACGTTGTCAAAGATCTAAATAAAGACTGTCAATTCATCGTGGATTCTTGACCGTTTGAGATGCTGCTTCGTGCCTTGGGTCGTCATTTTTGTGGTCTGGTGGACAGGCCTGGAGAACAAGCTCCATCCCCCCAGCTCCCCTCCCCTCCACCTTGGGATCCGGAATGTCCAATGGTCGCGGCTCTCCGGGGCTTTTAGCGGTAACGGGTCTCTTCCAAATTAGAACCAACGGGATTGGCGCAAAAACGCTTCGATACGATCTGCCAAACGGGCTCCGGCCGCGAGTCGCGCGACCAAGCAAGCAGGACCGGACTGGAAACGCTGCGTACGACTATCAACTTTGAATGCAGCATCCGTAGACAAAGGTTGCGGTGCGCTGGGGATGATGACTAAGTGGTCGTAGTGCTACAGCACAATCGGAGCACTGTGCGCCTGCTCGCGGACAGATTGGGCACCAACCTCTGCACACGCGGAACCGCGTGCTTGGAGTTGGAGAATCTGACACCTGTCGGTCGGTGAGAGGCACCTGCTGGGCGGTAACATGGTTCATCGTCATCCGTCGTCATCTCACGGGGAAGCTGTCCCCGAAAACCCCTGTGTCGAATTTTCCACCCATTTTCTTTTCGACGGGAGCGTCCCAGGCCCAGGCACCGGAAACCGCCTGGCCCGGGTGGAGCTGGGTGTTTTAGCAGGTTTGGGATTTGCCACCGGAGACCCGAGCTTCGGGTGCAGCTCCAAGCTGGCCCTGACTGGAGCTAGGGGCAGAGCTGGGGAGAGCTGCGAAGCTCCAGCTGGCCAGGAGAAAATGAGGGGCCGCCGGGGCGGGTAGGAGGGCGAGACGAACGAAGCTCGTGGTTTTTGAAGGTTCGAGGTCTGGTCTGGCACGCTGGGCGATGGAACCCGTCGTCCCCATGGGTGCGAGAGCAGGAACAGAACGGCCTGAAAAACTTTGCCTGCTTGTGGTAGCTCCGAGCTGGAGCTCTGGGTGCGTCGCAGGTGGTCTTGGAGCGTGCGTGTGCGCTTCCTGGAGGGGTGACCCGAGGCCCCCGAAACAGGAGCAGAGCATGAGCCTGGAAGTCGTCAGCGCCGCACAGATGCGCTGGTGGATCGACGGAGGCTCTCAGCATCACTATTCATTTTTCTTGCAAAAGAGGGCTTCGCAATGGACTGATTGCTGGGCAGAGACCTCCGTCTGCTGCTTGAGGGGATCGTGACCCGCCGGTCGCACGTACCCCTCCTTCGTTTCTCCAACACCCCTCAGTGCCTCGTGCCCGCGCCCGCTCCAGTAGGCCGTGAGGTTGCGTCCGCGACGTACCGTATGGCGCTTGAGGACAGAGAGAGGGACCGCTCTCCTACACTGTTATTATATTATTATCATCCCACGACATGCGACGTGGTGGTGCATTCGATTCTGATTTCTGCTACGGTACCGTACCACTGTCCGGCTCGGGCGCTGTCCCACTCGACCTGGAACGAGGTTATCGATAGGCGCTGTCCCGCTCCGGCGCACCGTCTGGCATCTGATGATTATTATCATCGCTGGCCCTGACGGCCATCCCGTCCCGTAACTCCCGTTCCATCCAGATTATTATTATTATTCTTGCCTCTCTCCTGGCTCATCTCCGTGGTTGGTGCGCCTCAGCTTTGTGCCCTACGCTCTCCACCCCCTTGTACGCCCCCGGCAGCCCTGCCTCTTCCGAGAGCTAAGCCTCTCCCCGTCGCCGGCTCCCAGATCACTTCTTCCCACCCCAAACCCGCCCGTCCTCTTGCGACCGTCCTTGTGCGTGGATGTTCGGTCCTCGCCCTCCAGCTCGCCCGCGCCTCGAGAGCATGCACCGCCAGGATCCATCGCCCCGCGCACAATTGACCTCCGTCTGACCGCCCTGCTGTGGTTCCGGCCGTCCCAGAGAAACTAGCGCTGCTCGTGTTTGCTCCAGCTCCCTCCGATTCCCCTCCCCCGCCTCACCGCGAAGGATACATGCAGACCATGCCACCACGAACGTCTCTGACCAGCTCGTTTTCGGTCTCTGATGCCAACAACGAGGTCGTCTGCCCGCTGACCAACAATGACGGCTCCAATTGCCGCAAGCGATGTCTGGGAGTGAGTGTCGCGTTCCACCCTAGCCCTCTTCTCTGGAGAGAGATCCCCGGTCCCCTCGTTCCCCGCGCAGTCTAGCAAACAACCCGGGATCAATGAGATGTAATGGACGATAAGAAAAAGAAAAAAAATGACAGAGAATCTGACACGGGGACCCGATCTTTTAGGAGAAACGCTTTCGCTCCATGCAGGAGCATATTCGACGGGCTCATCCCAATTACTATATCCCGAAGCTCCCTGCCACCGAGGAGAGCTTCCTTCTGATGGTCAACACCCCTCCAGACCAGCGGGCACACCTTCAAACCCAAAACGCATCCAATAATTCCAGGAAAAATAACGGTCCGTCATCGAGCGCCTTCGCAGGGGACGCAGAGTCGGTGCTGACAACGGGCCAGCAGAACCTCCAGATCGAGACGTCCATGTCGCCGATGCAAGCTCCCCGGTGACTCCTCGAACAGTCGAGGAAACACATCCCGCGGCGGCCACCGCTGCCGTCGCTCTTGCGCAATTACACCATCACCGCCTGGCGTCGGACTGGGACTCGGAAATGGTGGGCTTCGAGATGCTCCTGCGTTATTGAAAGATGCTGCTTGCCCTGGCTGACCTTGTGCGACCCTGAAGGATGTCCATTCGGACAACGACATCGGTCGAGAACGGATGCGCTCATCAATTGAGCTCCCTCCACTGCGCGATCATCTCAAGCAAGAGTCTCTTCCGCCCTTTCAGTCGCCCCGTCCTCGAGAGCTATTGCCTTCCATCCTGAATTACTCGCCTCCTGGGCGCTCATCGACGCTTCCGCCACTTAACCGGGATAACAAAATCCAAAGGCCGCGAAAGTCGTCTATTACGCAGAGCGTGCGCAAGCCAAAGCATGACCGAACTGGACGGCGGCCCAGCCTCGGTGATCGGAAGGCACTCTCCGCAGAACCGCAAACTGCTGCATGGGCCCAGGGGAAGCGCTGGGAAGATTTGATCGAGGCTGCCACCTCTGCTACGGAAGTCGATGACGATCGAGATTTAACTTCGGTGAGTTGTCCCTATCGATTCAGTTCATCCTTCGAATGGATGGCTCGGGCTTAAACTCGTGCCCTATTATTAAACGTGGAAATCTAAACGGCAATTAACGGTACGATAGGCCCCGCATTCACCTTCTGTCCCGCCGCTTCTCGGAAGCGCAACATCAGCACCCTCAATCAAGAGCCGAGCTTCATTACCCCCGGCATTTCAATCGACCTCTCTGCCGCCGCCCACATCACACCGCCCGTTCCAGCCCCTGTCATACACCGCATCCCCTCTTCAGAAGGCACTCACCCCTCCTCCATCATATGAAGCCCATCGCACTCGCGATCCCGATCTCGAACCGTTTCCGTCGATCGAGTCTTCCCTCGATTCGGGATCTTCTGTTTCAGGGAAGAATTTCCACCTGCCAGTTTCGGGACTAGCCCGCTCGGATTCTAGCCCGGTCCCGCCCTCGTTCAATACGTATCCAACGTCCCACCCATATCAGAATCATCAACGTCCACACCACCGTTTCTCCAATCCGACTCCGTCGTCGTTTAGGAGTAGGGACATCCAGATCTACTGTGCAAACTGCTCACGGCCTTGGCCGCTGGCGGAGTGCTACGCCTGCACCGAGTGCATATGCGGCATATGCAAAGAGTGCGTGGTGATGTTTACCAGCAGCCCCACAGCCCCAATATTGAATGCGACGAGTAGCCCCGGCAATGGAGCAACCGGCAATGGGAACAGAACCAGCACTCCCGGACCGACAAGCTACCCTAATCCAAGAGGATGCCCTCGATGTAGGACCGTCGGAGGCAAGTGGAAAGCGTTCCAATTGGATTTCAGGTGAAGTATCATCGCTTCTCTTGCCGCTTTCTTCTGTTTTATTCCTTGTCTTTACCCAGCATTTACGTACGATTCTCGCAGTGCTTTCGGAGGATATCTGACATGGCTGAACGTATCTCACGATTAACGGTTCTGGTGGTCCATAAAATATCTAACTATCGTTAAACGGCTACGCTATATATATATATATATATATGCCCGTCACGTGGAGATGCTCTGGTGTGGCTCACGCTGCTTTCGTTTCTCAGATTTCTTTTTACGTCTATCTTTGTCATCTGTATGACCACGTCCGAGTAAGTCAAGAGTATGAAGGATATGGGCGTTTCATTGGAAAACAAGCGATGGTCTATTTTTGGCCGTGTCGTGTGCATTTTTCTTTCTCAAAGGGGGAAAAAAAGAAAAAGCTGGTCTTTTCCAAGCATTACGGGCATCGAAGTTCGAAGTTGGATGGAATTTTGGTATTTGTTCTCCTCCTCTCTGTCGTTCTCGAGCCATGTCTTGGTCTTCGTTATTTTTGGGTCTATGATATCATGTTGAGACGATGTGTCCGATGACTGCTGCACTACACTACAGATGAATTTCAGACGAGTGAGACTAGATACCTCGAGCACAATCTACTCTGTTAGGGATTTATTTCGTCTTTCGTCTTTCCCGTGTTTCATGTCTATGCTTCTTCTATATGCTCGTCCCGTGACTTTGTCTTGTGCTCTATTTATTTGATCCTTGGAGACGGGGCCAGCGCCAGTTATTGGTCCCTGATACGGTGACTCAGTTGACACTGTTGGTCCAACCTGGATTAATTCCGTTCGTCCATATTCCCTATATAAAAAGGTTCTTTAACCACAAGGTATGTTGGCATACGGCTGCGGCTCTCCTGGAGTTCCTCTTCCTCCTCTTCTTCTTTCTTCTGATCCCTATTGTATATTTTTTTTTCTTTTTCTTCTCCATCCATGTCGTATGGTACAAGCACTCGAGCCGGGTCATTAGGTCATGTTATTAGGTAATATTCGTGAGAGAGAGAGAGAGAGAGAGAGAGAAATTATTGGGGCTATAACTACAACCAGGTAAGGTGATGTTATTGAATTCTACAGTACGTTGAAATTATTGAAAATAAATCCGCAGTTCATTTCCATTTGTTGCTTCTCTCTCATTTTTTCCCGCTGACCTAATCACTAACCTTAGTCAGGGGAGACTTTTATTGGATATATTGCTTGCTGTCATGCTATGTATGTACAGAGATAAGACCGAAATACCGAAAGCGAACACGAAAAATAATGGTTGTACATAGTTGTACATACAGTACGGTGCAAGTAGGATTGATTATCCATGACCCATCGGATCCCGAAGCCTGTCGACGTCAAGGAACTTCAAGGAATGAAGAGAGAACCGCTGCTTTTTTTTGCCTACTAGAAAAATTCTACTACTCTACTCACCCCAGACGATGCTGCTCAACCCCTGCGCCGTCCCCGGCGTCCCGGGCTCCCCGACATCCAGACTCGCGACGACTCCATCATCGCCCAGCAGCTCCCCCGTCTTCGGGTCCCGCTTGATAATGACCACGGTCGACGACGCCTGGTTGCCCACGGCGACGAGGTCGCCTGCTTTATTGATCGCGAATGTGCGGGGGACTTTGCCGTGCGAGGAGGTGAGACGCTGGAAGGTCACCGTCGTCTGCTGCGTCTCGTCGGGGGAGTCGGAGAGGGACAATGTGGCCAGGGAGTCGTTGTTGGCTGGCTGGAAGGCGTGGTCGTTCCGGACGGAGACGTACAGGGAGTGGTCTCGCGCGAGGATCTCGGCGAGGGAGGCGCCGGGTGGGATGCCTTTGCCATTATTGTGATCTGGAGGGTAAGGAGTCAACGACTGTGTCTGGTTGAAGGAGAGACACGTCGCGTTCTTGCTGTACGAGACTGAGAAGGCGGTCACAGTGTTGCCGAGCTCGCTGGCGACGAAGAGCATGGTGTCCTCGACGCTTCTTTTCCCCATTCCTCCTCCTCCTCCTCCTCTTCTTCTCGTCCTATCACGATCATGACCATGACCATGACCATGACCTGGATCTGCAACCACTGCCAGATTCGCCGCCGAGTCCGGATTCCAAAACACCCCGTGCCGCGGCCCGCTCCCCGCCGCGAACGCGATCCCGGGACACTCGTTGAGCCGGCCCGAGGTCGCGTTGACGGCGTACACGCGGACGAGGTCGGCACCCAGGTCCGGCGAGAGCAGGAACGAGCCCGTCGGGTCAAGGAGCACCTGGTGCGGGTGCGGCGCGTCCTGGCGGGAGGGGTCGGCACCGGGTTTTGGGAGTGTGTATGTGAATGTCTGGAGGGCGGGGGCGTCGGGGCGCAGGGGGAGTTCGAATGTCGAGAGGGCGGAGCCTTGACTGGTAGATATATCTCTCTCATCAGTTCTCTTGCAATGTAGGCCGTAGGCCATGAAGTTAGAAAAAAAAAAAAGTAGGCACATAACATAACATAACACATAGTCAGGTAGTGATAACATACTAATGCGCAACCGCAATAAACTTCCTCCCATCCGCGCTGCTGTACACGACATTCGACACCCCGCCCACGGGGGTATTCGTCTTGGCCAGCTCGGTCAGGTTCCCACTGCCCCCACTACCATCTCCTTGATGATCAACGTCGACGGCCAGCGCCGTCAGCGAACCGATCCCGCCCTCCCAGGACTCGTCGGAGCAGTACAGCGTGCGCGTGGCCGCGTCGAACGTGAGCCAGCTGGGCATGAGGCCGCATGTTTTCAGGGAGGAGGAGAGCGAGAGGGAGTAGGTTGCGTTGTTGTTGGATTCGAGGGAGAGGGAGTAGATGTGCCCGTTGTAGTGGGAGGCGTAGAGGTGGTATTTGGTTACTGGAGCTGTTGTTGCTGCGAGGACGACGGCGGTGGTGGGAAAGGTGGAGATGGAGAGGAGGAGGAAAAGAGGGAGAAGGGGTAGAAGATGGCGGTGGAGGTGGAGAGGTAGGGCCATCTTCTCTTCTTGACGGATTTGTTTCCTTTTTCTCCTTCTTTTCTGGAGGATTGCTTGAAAAGAAAATGGCGGCTGCAGGTCCACCAAAGGTGGGTGGTAAGTGGAGAACTCGAGAAGAGCTCTCTCTTATCCTGCTCCTGCGGAGCAGCTGCTGTTGAGCGAGCGGGCAAGTGAAGTGAAGTGATGGGATTGGGATGGATGGGATGGGATGGCAAAAGAGTGAACCACCTGAATCACTGTGGCACAGCAGTAACCTGTCTGCTTCCCCGCGGGGAACAAACCCCGTGGGAAAAGAGATCCGAGGGGAAGAGGAAGATGGATGCGATGTCAGTGACACGTCGTACAGCGCTCAGTCTTGTGGTGCTCCTGTTTGTATGTATGTACAGTTCTGTGCCCACCTTGTGTGCCTTGTGCCCCATACCTACAAAGAAAGAATGGGGTACACAGTACTGGGCATGTGACTGGGATTTTTCGACACTTGACCTTCAGAGATCCCAGGTGATGCTGCACAGCTGCTGGTGATCTGCAGTGGGGCACCTCTCAGAGAGCTCAGTCAAGCTTGTTTGCTCGTTTGCAGGTTATCCTTGTATACCATGCAAGGGTATCCACTTCATGCAAGGGGACCTGACTGACTGACTCTCAGACTGAGACGAAATGACAACATCACAGCTGCAACCCACATGATCAGATCACATCAGATCCATAATCGATTTGGGAACTAAACTGGCCCGGGCCGTACAAGGGCTCCTTCACGTAAAGGCAGAATAGAATAGGGAGTAGAAAGAAAGTGGTCGATGGAAGATCAGAGAGTGGTGGTGTAGCAGATTTGCGTAAGGAGATAGATGTGTTTAGCACTAATGTATAATACATGGCATTCAAATGATGTAGATTTATCGACTTGTCCTATTCAAGTGCTAGAAGATACCCATCTAAGTGCTCTGGTCTATATCTGCCTCTATATCTGTACTGTATGATTGCCTGCTCGATTTAACCATCCTTGATTCCAGCCAAAAAAAACAAACATATATATATATATATATATATATAAAGGCAGGCGTTCGACTCAACATGTGATTCAGAACTACTGCTGAACACATAACGCAGTAGCTCACCTCACCACATCGGTCTCCATTAACGGCGGCGTGATCAGCCCGCTGTGCGAATCTGCCACCGTGCTCTCACCCTCCGAGCCCTCAGACACAGCAGTCCTGGCAGGAGTAGACACATCTCGATCCTCCCCCGCCAAAAACATAATCACAACCTCGGCCGCGACTTTCGCGTCATCATTGTCCTCCTCCCCGGGGGCAGGCAGCGGCCCGATCCGGTCCAGACCCGCTGCCACGTCGGTCTCGGACCACCCCCAGCGGCGCCCGAACTCGAGACACGTCTCGCGGTTGATGAAGGTGTCGAACTCAAAGTGACCCTGGTAGGTCAGGACTCGAGCGGGGTGGTAGAGGCCCTGGATGGGGGATTTGGTGGTGCTGCCGATGTTTATCCACGGGGTTGGCAGGAAGTTGGTTGAACTTGTTGCAGTACTCTGGGCAGGATCCCAGGAGGGGGTATCTAACGAAGATACAGGCATCACCCTGTCGCCATGGATGAGCTGGATCCGGAGCTTCCCGTCCGAATGCGAAAGCCGTTTGAGCGGTGGAAAGACGCTGGTGAACGCGGGTTCGAGCGCGATTGGCTCGATCCCGATCTCGTACCCCGAGGGGCAGGCTGCGACGGAGACGTAGCCTTTCTTCTTCTTCTCGTCTTCAACATGGCCAGCACTCTCCTGGAAAAGCCGCGGGTAGTGATGCGACAGCAACGCCTGAGCAACAATCTGATGTCCAAAGCACGACCCGAAGATCTTCACCTCGGGATACTCAGCGTACACCGTCTGGATGAAGGCCTGCAGCGGCCTGATCCACGGGTACTTGTCCAGCTCGTACGCGGAGGCCGAAGACCCCGTGATGAGGATTGCATCGATGGGGCCGAGGGGTCCATACCCTTCTTCAGCTCCGGTGCATCCTCGAGGTTTCTTTCTCAGCAGTTCCAGTGGCGGTAAGGATCCACCCACGACGTCGAACGCTGTCGTGTGGATTTCAACATTAGAATTATTGAGTAGTTGGCCGCGCGCGTTGAGCCGCGCGGCGGCCGCTTGGAGGAGGACTCGGAATTGCGAGCTGTAGAGGCCGCGCGATGCGTAGACTTGGGGGACGGGGACGTCAGTGTCGAGGACGGCGACATGGATAGAAGTTGTTGTACGGTGCGGGGCCATGCAGTCGGGTTATGGGTACAGTGTGGGGGATGGGGATAGCGGGCGATTTGGATGCGCACAAAGAACGGGAGAGAGAAAAAAAGATGGACGGGAAAAAAGAATTAGGCGTCACACAAAGAGCTGAATTAGATGCAGAGAGCAGTATAGACAGCAAGGAAGAGGGTAATGAACAAGCAAAAAGAGGGTGCAGGATTTTGTGCAGGCAAGAAGATGCGGGATCGGATCTGGCTGCCAGACGCGGCATATGCCCAGATAAGATAAGGACCTGGATCGATCAGGCTTTTCCGACGGTCTGGAAACTCCGAGTTCCCCGGCCTTCAAAAACTCTACCCGATTAGGCAAACGGCTCCAGGGCCGGGCCGTGGCCGGGGGGCCAAACAAATTAAACAACGGATCGACTGACTGACAGAGACAGATGGAACTCCTGTTGCAGTCGTCTCATATCATGTGGTATTAATGTGCTTTTGTGTCAATGGAATCGTATACTTCATCCTATCTTGTAAACTGCTGGCGACGAGGATCACATTCCTTGGTGAAATACAGGCAGACGATAAGCATGCTCCGCTTTTTTTTTTCGAGCCCTTGGAAGTCATACTTTTGTTCACTCAATCAGATAGGTAACCATGGATTGCGCGGCTTTGTCCGCCAGCTTGTCCGGAATAAGGGGCAGAAGATTATTGGGGATACAGAGATCCTAGAGAAGTTACAGGCTTGTGGGCAAGTCCGATCCCTTCAAGAAGGCTGTACCTGGTGGGTTCAAAGTGTCAGAGGCAACCTTCAGTGAGTGACGAATGCTCGACTTCGCGCTCGACTGCGTATACTACCCTCTCTTTGGACACTGGATGAAGATTCTTTGTCTAACGTGAGTGGATGGAACGGATTTGACTAGGGAATAATGGGGCCTTTCCAGCATCTTGATTCGAGCGCAGAAAAGTCTTGTTCTGAAGCATATTGTTTTTTTGGGAGTGTATCTTGAAGTGGGCTGTCGAAGGGTGATAAAAAGAGAAGCATCTGCTTAGCATCAGGTCACTTCTGTGCAAGGTATCCATACCAAAGAAGCCATAAGCCAACGTCAGGTGGCTGCCACAAGGTCCAGGATTGGGTCTCGGGGCCAAAAGAAAATCGAGTTTCTTTATCTACTCTGTGTCCCGGAGATAACAAACCTCTGTCGTGACCGTTTCAAGACTGGTTGAGGCTCTTTGCAGGTAGACTTGGATGTCAGAGTGACTGTCTTCACGAACTGACACCCACGCGCAGCTGAAACTTAGAAGCACAACTGCCGATCTGGACTGCCTGACAATCTATGACATTGAACATACATGTACAACAGAGATGCTGCGACAGGCACAGTGTCCAAGAACCGGTGCAGCAGAAGTGACTCGGTTGTCAGACTCCAGAAGACCGGGAGCACGACACTACCCCATGCATCCACAGTCCACATTTCCCCTGCGCTCTGACTGTCGATCGTAGCGATCTGGAAGATACCTGCTAGTTAAGTCCAGTGGAATTGGAGAATTCTGCAGGCATGGGTATGTACCTTAGGTACAGTACTTTATGTATCAAGTATAGTGAATCTCTGGTCAGTCCTTTTTTTTTCATCAATGACAAAAGGATTTTACAAACTATCTGAAAGCCTATCCCCCAGCATTTTCCGACAGAAACGTGGTTCTTACATGCGACGTTCTAAATTAGTAGTGCTACTATGGAGTATCGAGTGCCAAGAACAGGACATACTACCACTATCGTGCTTCTATATCAGAACAAGTTCTGCAACATTGTGCGTAGCACCGAAGCATCTGGAATCGCATTCTCACGCAGCGTCTAGAACAACAGAGCTCATTTTTTCCGAGATGCAATTCCTCGTACGATGTTGCGATCGTCGGTGCCGTCGAGGTCGCTGCGGGACGTCGCGCAGCCGCCGCCATCACAACATCGACCCCCGCGGATTGCGCCATCCTGGCGTGCTCCAACCAGCGCCGCCTCCACCACCGCAACCTCGTGTGAGTTGCCTGTATCGGCCGACCAGCAGCCGTCTCGGCTGGCCTGTTCAGGAACGTCTCGCGTGGTTGTGATCGTGCTGCGTGCCCTCGGCGCCGCCGTCCTATGAGCGCCAGGCTCGACGACGATAACAACAGCCCCTCCAGGACCCGCGCACGTCATGCGAGTCCCGCACCACGAGGGGCTCTGCGATCGAATAAATCCGGGGCAGATGCTCCTCGCTGCTCCTGATCTTCGATTCCATCCTGCAGGTTCGAGCGTCTCTGTTGTGTTACACCACCGATATATACATCCATAGTTCACCATGGCTCCCGGCCTGACTGAGACCCTGCCTACCCCGCCGCACCAGCTCGGCCCTGTCGACCGCAACATCTTCCCGGATGGCCTGAAGACCACGGGGCAGCACCCTCCCATCTACGAGCTCCTCCAGCCTTTCGAGAAGTTCCCCAAGGAGATCACGGGGCCGACCGTCTGGAAGGCCGAGGACTTCAAGGACCACCCGGAGAAGTGGACGCACCGCTTCACGGACGAGGAGCTCGAGGAGCTCAGCACCGCTGCGGACAACTTCATTGCGTCCGGGACCCCATTGACCGCTATCTCCAAGGTGAGCGATTCTTTTCTTCGTTGTCGCGTGCTCAGACTGACACCGCTGCAGAGCAACTTCCCGCTCCCCAACCTGAGCAAATTCCTGGCTGAGTTGCGGGACGACCTCCTGAACGGCAAGGGATTCATCCTCTTCAAGGGCTTCCCTGTCCAGAAATGGGGCAACCACAAGTCCGCCGTCGCCTACATGGGTCTCGGCACCTACCTGGGCTACTTCGTCAGCCAGAACAGCCGTGGCCATGTCCTGGGCCACGTCAAGGATCTGGGAGAGGACCCGACCCAGATCGACAAGGTCCGCATCTACAGAACAAACGCTCGGTATGTACCGTCTCTTAGACAAGTTCTTTATGGAAGAACTCCCTAGCTGACTGTTTACAGCCAATTTTTCCATGCAGACGACGCCGACATTGTGGGCTTGCTCTGCATCGCCAAGGCCCTCGAGGGAGGAGAGTCGGACATTGTCTCGTCGCACCACGTCTACAACACCCTGATGAAGGAGCGCCCAGACGTGCTCAAGACTCTGATTGAGCCGATCTGGTACTTCGACCGCAAGGGTGAGACCAGCAAGGGTCAGGAGGAGTACATCCGCACCAGCGTCATCTACCTGGAGAAAGGAGAGAACGGCCGTGTCTACACGAAGTGAGTTCCCCCATACCGTTATTTCTCAACTGTATGTCAAGAATCCATATTGCTAACCGCACTCAAGGTGGGACCCCTACTACGTCCGCTCCCTGACCCGCTTCTCCGACAAGGGCATCATCCCACCCCTGTCCCCCGCCCAGCTGGAGGCCCTCGAGGTCCTCGAGGCCACCTGCAACCGCCTCTCGCTGCACATGATCCTCGACATCGGCGACATCCAGTTCCTGGCCAACTCGCACATCCTGCACGCCCGCACGGCGTACACCGACTACCCGCCCCCCGCGCCCCGCCGGCACCTGATGCGCCTCTGGCTCGCGACGCCTGAGGACGAGGGCGGCTGGAAGCTGCCCTTCTGGGACAGCAACGAGAAGAAGCGGGGCGGCATCCAGGTCGACGACACCCCGCCGGTGGCGCCTTTGGATGCGGAGTAAACGGTGTAATCCGGGTGGATGATTTCTTTTTTTTTCATTCATGATTTTGTGTTGATGATACGATGAAGTAGTTTGTGTTTGTGTTTTTATAAAAAGTACGTGTACAGGTATATGTAGATACATAGAGCATGAATATAAAAGTCATGAATAACAGAAAACTTTTTGCTTCCTCAAACAAGAGAGTCCTGGCCTTTCCCTTTTACCTATTATCCAAATACAGAACTTCCTCACAGAATGTTAAAATGTTATGTAATCCCTTTCCTTTCTGTTCCATACATAGTTTAACAACTCTAGTAGAAAATTACCCATAACTCAACACTCTCTGTTGCATCCAGAGACACTATTTCAGAATCATTAAGACTCAAAGAAAATCTTGCACCTCCTTTGTGGATCGAACCTGGTGAATCTTCTACCAGATGCTTACACATACATACACAATGTTTCCTGATCTGCTGTGTCCATAGGTCCCCCTCATCGGGAGCAATTGTATGTAATGCATAGCAGAGTAGATTTGAGTTGCGTGGGAGCGGAGCAGCAGTAGGGTTATGTAAATTATATATAGGTGGAATCGAATTATGCGGATGATAATATCGTATCTATCTGAGGGAATATTATTAAATGGTTCTGTTTGGTTGATTGATTACCTCCTGCGCAGTACATTTATATAGTAGCGGGTGGCAAGCAAGCGGCCTGTGAGTGAGGGATCTTGCTACCTATACCTACCAGGTAGGCAGATACTGTTACCTAAATTCAAGGATTCAAAGAAGCAATAAAGAAAAGAAGGATGGGGCAGGCGCTGAAAGGCTATTTTGTAGTTAGCAAGTCGCCATCGGGGCAGTGCCAGTTAGGTCTCGAGGTCAAAACTTGGAGCAGCTAGACTATTGCCAAATCAGGAACATAGGTATCGAAGGAAGTTGGACCTTGGAAGTGGACAGTGGGACAGTGGGCTGTGTCCTTGAGCCCCCTTACATTAGGGCTTATAATTATAATCACTCCGTGGGCGGCGGCGCTTCGCACCTCTGGTGCTCGCGCAGACTGACTGTATCTGCTGTTTGAAGAGACCAGACTTCACCTGGATCCGATTCCTAGTTGGATGGCAATGTTGAATGACATGTCTAACGGGGGTCCAAATTGCAGGTCTAATGAATGGGGGGGGGGGTCTGAATAGAGTATCACATGTATGCAACCCTCGGGAGAACAAGACTTATTTATCGATATGGATCCACCCTTTCCCAACTCAAAAAGGGAATGAATTCACAGCAAAGGAACCCGGTGGTCGAGGCTCTACGCAAGCAACTCCAGACCTAAAATTGGAAATTACTGGACTTGGAAGAAGGATCAATCACATCCTTGTTGTGTGGAGAGAAGAGAAGAGAGAAATCTTTGCCTCGGGAGAGAGAGAGGAATGGTCAGGAGGACAGCGAGAGAGAGAAAGGTTTTTCTTGATTCACGGTGACCTGCACCGGAGTAACTCCATTCCTTCAGGATAAAGTAGTGTGACCTGCACCTAAGAGTGACTTGATCTTTTTAGAATAGTTGTGTAGGTGGGATTGTGGAGAGAGGTTTTTCCCCCTCACGCTGACGGCCGATACCGGCGCCTTTCATGGGAAACTAGGATTGCTTTCTTGTCTCAAGGGTTTTCCCAGTTATTTCCAGTCGCTTTCTTGTCTTCCCAATCCTTTCTTCCAAGTCTCAGCAGTGTCACGAGGGACAAGTCCATTGTCCTCATGTCTTTTTTAAAGCATTGACTGCCCAGTGCTGAGAATTTTCTAAACTGTTACTTGGTACCTCCAGACTGGCGACAAGTTCGATGGTTTGACCCGGTGGTCGTCATTCAGATTTGTGATTTTGCACTCCCCCTCGGAAAGCGGAGTAGTCAATTGAAATTTCCAGTAATGTCTGAACTGTACCAATGCCTGAACAGATCATTTTCCATTGTGAGATAGAGGATGTCACAGGAAGTGTGTTGTGGGTGATGCATCATGAGCCTCATTGGGATGAATGATCAGGGCCCATGCTATTGCGGTATACAGCAAGGGAGAGCCTGGATGCCATGATTTCTGTTTTCTTTCACTGTTTATAGTACTATTAAGCTGAAGTCCAATGCATCACAATGCAATATGAGAAAAAATTACCTTGAAAACTGAATTCTGAAGAATAACACAGCACATATAAAAACCCACTTCAGGAGCAATGACAGCTTGCACAAACCGCAGGAGCAATAAAAGCCGTTGATATCAATCTCAGTAACTGGAACTTGTGGACTGTCACTTGAGCGTGTGGAGTGGAAAGCATTTGAGAGAACTGCTCAAGCCATAATTTATAGACAGTTCCCTCCTTTGAACGGCCTGAGATGTTGCCAGTGGCTTTTTGGCTTTTTGCTAATCCTTTGAACCCTTTATCATAAGTTCAGCCACCTGACATCCTCAAGCAGTCCTGATGAAAGGATGAGTATATATCCCTTTGACAGGAGCTGTCAAAGGGCATGGCAGGGGAGAGGGGGAGGGGGGCGCGCAAGGGGGTAAAGAGATGATTATCATTCAGAATAATGGCATAGTTACTGGGATTGTGGACTGGAGTGCAGCTAACTTGATATCAGACTATTAGGTAGAAGGGAATAAATACCTTAGGTTTGGGTGGGCAGCCATAAATCTATGTAGCATTGAGGGAATCTACTGTACAGCACATGCACATCTGCCATACTTGAATGCGGACAAATATGATTTTTTGGGCCGAGGTCAACTCATTCATTCTATGTTTTTTTTTTCTAAATAGATATTGCCAGAGCTTTCTTCTCACATCAACAGCCAATACCAGTGTGGGAACGCCATCTGCGAGCCAGCGCAGGATTCCCATGATGCAGAAGCAAAGATGCAGGTGCCTCAGTGCATTTCATGGGAAAGTAGGGTTGCTTTCTTTTCTCAAGTCTTTCCAGGCACTCCCAAGCTCTTGTTGGAGCTGTTCTGGCGTCTTCCCAATCATTCTTCTCCAAATGTCGGCGGTGCCTTGAGGAATAAACTCACTGTCTTCAAGTATTTTCAAAGCACAGACCACCCAGTCATTAGAGTTTTTATTATCATGAGTCTTTGGATCTGGTGTCTGCGCCTCCATGATCTTATCGGTGACTTCGGACCGCTGTTCAGGACTCAGACCGCCTTTGATTTTGCACATTCCCTTGGAATTTTCATCAACTTTTTTCTTGCCCATGAGATGCCAGGGCAAGTACGAATCACTCCCGACCGGATTATAAAACCGTGTGACTTGCATTAGGTCACCGGACTTGCATTTTGGTAGATGAATCATGATCCCCCACTGAGACGGAATTTCAGGCTCTACGTATCTGCAGTATACGTAAAGGGATATTTCGTATCCTTCACTTTCTCCTGACATGATTTGTGTTTGTTTCGCTGTTTATATAGTACTATTTAGCCGCAGTCCGCTGCATCATAATGCAATATGAGAAGAAAACTTACCTAGAAATCTGAATTCTGAAGAATAACACGGCACGTATATAAAAACTCAGGAACTTTCGGTAGCGGTGAAGCTGTCGTTGATTTCGATCCAAGGAGTTCTGATACGTGGACTGGAAAAGCACTCGAGAGCAGGCTGATCGAGCCATAATTTATAGACAAGTCCCTCCTTTGAACAGTCTGAGATGCCTCCTATGGCTTTTTGGCTTTTTTCCTAATCCTTTGAACTCTTTATCATAAGAGCTTCTGTCACCTTGAGGTTCCTCCAGTGGCTTTGCCAATCCTTTGAACTCTTTATGACAAGTTCAGCCACATGAGATCCTCAAACAGTCCTGATGAAAGGATGAGTATGAAAGGATGAGTATATATCCCTTTGATGGGAACTGGAATGAGGACCACGGATACGGGCATGTTAGAAACATCAAGAATGCAAAGGGGGGCGGAGGGAAGGGGAAGAGAGATAATCATTCAGAATAATGTCATAACTGGGATTGTGGACTGTGTGCGGCCGGCTATCAGAGTATTTAGTAGCAAGGGAATAAATACTTCAGGTTCAGGTGGGCAGACGCGGATCTATGTAGCATGGAGGGAATGTGCTGTACTGTACAGTCCCGTGCCAAAAGTCTTCGTCTACACCACCAAAATATATACAGTGTACAGTAGGTTGCCGAAATCTTGGTTACATCCCTGGGTCGCCTCTATTAGATCTGGGCTGACTTGGCTTTGTTTGCTTAGGTTCTGCTACCTATCATAATGCTTGATCACCTTTCAGAGCTCCAACATCACGTGGGTATAGAAGAACAGTCTACAAAGTCACTAGGGAGGGACTTTGGTGTAACGAGAACTTTTGCAAGATACTGCGTGTCTGCGCAATCAACCCATCAATTATGTTTCATCACCACACAACCATCTTAAGTTTTAATACGTTCAAAATTAGATATATTATATAGAAATGGATGTACGAATACATATCTTAATTTGAACTAAATATATGCAGATTTGCACTTATAAGCTTCTGTTAAGTTTAATATCTAAATTCTAGCTTTCTATTGTATTGGAGCGTTCTGCCGGGTAAGCCACCAGGTCCCACTATGGAGCCTAATCCTCGGCGATATACTCTTTTTTACATCATCTTTATTCATACATTCGACAAGTCTTCTTCTTCTTTGTGTGCCGATATGAGTTCTCTTTGGTAGGAGGAAATCCGACAGGTTCTCGCTGGGTATACGCCAGGCCAAGGTAGCCTTCAAACGCCCCTTTCCTTCCTTTTTTGCGCTCTTTATGTACAGTGGGGCCAAAGAAGTCATTGGACGATTTAGTCACGCGAGCTCCCTACTATGTAATACCGCCTTTTCCCTTCATTCTTTCTACCCAACTTTTATCCTTATACCCATCATGCCTAGTCATCCTAAAACCTCCCGTCGTGAGCATTCATCTGAGACTATTGCAGTCATTCTAAAGTTTCATGATCTAGGCTATTCCCTTGGTCAAATTAGCCGCGAAATCAATGTCCCTAAAAGCACCATTCATCATATCATTCATACCCGGGATCCTACCTCTAAGGATTATATGGAGCCTGCCAAACGCCCGGGCAGGCCTCCTAAGCTAAGTCTGCGTGCAGAACGAGCTCTTCTTCGCTATGTGGCTAAGAATCCCCGTGATACCCTTGCGGCATTGTCAACCCCTAGTAAATCAGGTCACCGTCTTCATCCTGATACCACACGGCGATATCTTGCTAAAAATAAAGTGTATGCATTCAAACCTCGTCGAAAGCCCTATCTATCCAAAAAGCATAAAAGAGATTGGCTAAGATGGGCCAAGGACCATGTCAAATGGTGAGTGGAAGATTGGAAGAAAGTGATCTTTTCGGACGAATCGACATTTGAACTTGGACCCGACCTTTCATCTTTATATGTTCGGCGACCACAGGGCAAAGCATATGAATCTCGATATCTTCTTCCTACTTTCAAGTCCGGATGACAATCCATTGGTGCTTGGGGGTGTATCAACTATCAATTCAAGGGTTTGTTAATTGTTTTCAACAAGGGGGAGCACATGAATGGACCCATCTATTGCAATCGGATTTTGAAGCGTTTTGCCTTACCGTTTTATAAGAAGGTCCGAAGGGAATTTGGTGAGGCAATATGGCAGGATGACGGAGCCAAATACCATACTTCCAAAGAGGTGAAGAAGTGGCAAGAAGATCATAGGATGACTCGAATGGAATGGCCTGCACAATCCCCTGATCTGAATCCCATTGAAAATCTATGGCATATCATCAAGAGGAAGATCTGTAGACGACGTCATAGAATTCAATCCCTTGATGAATTAGCCGAGATCATTATCAAAGAATGGGACCAGATTAGTATGGATGAAGTTAGGAAGATTATAGGGAGTATGGGGAAACGCTGCCGCGCCTGTGAGAAGGCAAGAGGGGGATCCACTAAATACTGATCTATATATTAATGGCATGATCTGACTAGTCATATATTGAAGTTTGAAGTCAAATGGTCTAATATTGGGTCAGTTATGAGCATTGGTATGAAGGGGTTATGTAGCGCCTCGCTTAGGAATCATAGCGCTGTCCAATGACTTCCTCGGCCCCACTGTACATATATACTTGATATCGAATTGACATTCTTCTTGATCTACTCCCTTCCTGGTCGTTACGTGGCCTCTCTCCCGGCCTAATTCCTTCTCTCCTTCGGCTAGCCTGCCTTTGCAGAGGGTTTGCCGATTAAGGCAGTTCACTATAAAACTAGCATATTTCGGATCATATTTTCTCAACAGAATTATATTGCAAGAGTATTATTAAAATATACCTATAGATAGAGGACTGAATGTTATAGCCGGAGTTGGCATAAAGGAGGGGTATGTCATACAAAGGTCATGTGACATGGATCAAAATGATCCATCTGCCATCTTGATCCAACAAGGCCTATGATCCAACACCCTGAATGATCCAAACAACCCACCGATCCAGACAGGCAGGCATGTATATAATGACGCTCCTTTCAGACAGACTTCGACCCTTGTGGTCGACTCACATAGCAATCCGGCATATAGGCGTTGCTAGTAACACGGGTCTATTCTTACTGTTATATTGCTCACCCCCTCGTTTTCTGTCTTCAAGATAAACCAAACGACCCCTTTGGTCTAGTCACCTAGGCCTGTCGTTACAGTTAAATGTGCCCCTAAGACTCGTAGTTCTTTATTAATAAATTATCTTTTTAGATAGGGAATTGATTTAGGTATCTTTTAAGAGTATTTTTTTAATTCCTACAAATATGACTTATTTTTTAAGCGCGTTACCGCACCTAATAGGCGCCTTCAGTTAGGGCATAGCCCCGATCACGTGATACGCATGTAATACAATAGGTACCTCCCTTCGGGCTGCCTACTAGGCTCCAGTGTTCAGTTGGCTACTAATCCAACCCCTCTTATCCCCTTGCTGCCGAAATTGTGACACCTTGAAGGCTATTTGAAAAATAGTGAGACTCTTCTTGGTGGTAATTTTTGTAATTCCCTGGTATCATGACCTAGTCCCTATAGTATAATTATGTTGCGAAAAGAAGCTCTGAAATGTGCTAGTTTTGCGGGAAAATGGGGGTTGTTTTCAGAGACTTTCTGTTACAACACAAAGCGGAAGGACTAACAGAGAGGGGGTCGTCATGTGACACCAGGGGATCCTCTATGATCCAACTCCATGATCCAACCCCGCGATCCAAGACTACGATCCTGACCTACGATCTCGGAGGACGATCCAGGCAAGGCATCATGTATATAATGGCACTCGTTCTAGATAGATTCGGACCCTCGTGGTCAACTCATGCAGCGATAGGACACCCTAAGATAGCAATAGCACCTCGTTACTCATCCATATCTGACGCCCTTGTCTGTCTTCAAGATAAACCCTACGACTATCAAACCACTCTAGGCCTGTCGTTACACTTTCGAACTAGTACTGTACATATGCATCTGCTATACTTGAAAGTGGGCAAATAAGATTTCTGGGCCGAGGTCAACTCATTCATTCCATGATGTGGTCTACACAGATTTTCTTTTTTTTTTTCTTTTTTTTAAATAGATATTGCCAGAGTTGTCCTCTCACACCGATAGCCAATACCAGTATGGGAATGCTATCTGTGAACCAGCGCAGGATGCCCGTGATGCCAAAGCCAAGATGCAGGCGCCTCAGTGCCTTTCATGGGTCATGATCCTTTATCCTTTTTTTCCTTTATCAAATCCGCCCAGGCATCTCCGGCCTTTTTCTTGATCTCCTGTACCGATTTTCCACGCAGTCCTTCCCAAATTTCGGCGGTGTCCTCAGGAACAAGCTTTTTGTTACCGTCACCATCCGTGTCCATAAGTGTGAGCAAAACATTGATCACCCAGTCTTGGCAGTTCTTTTTACCGTCCTTTGGTGCCTTCTCATTTTTCATAACTTGGACGGCTTTGGACCGCTCTGTCGGAGTCAGATTTGCGATTTTGCACTTTCCCACGGAGTGATTAGATGGTAACACCACTTCACGAGTTTCAAATTGGAACAACCAACGCTTGTTTTTATCAGGCAGCTCGACATGGAGGAGCTCACCCCAAGTGTTTGGTGGTTGATGAATAATGAACCCCCAGTGAGATTCATCATCAGGGTCTGTTCTATCACGGAATATTCCAATGGAGAGCTCAAAGGTCTTTGTGGCCATAGTTTTGTTGGTTTCACTGTTTATGCCATTGAGCCGAAGTCCGCTGCATCATAATGCAATATGAGGGGAAAAAACTTGCCTTAAAATAATCAACACTGAATTCTGAAGAAATGTAACGCAGCACGTGTAAATTCAGGAACTTCGGGAGACTGTTGACTGACTCGAACGTGTGGACTAGAAAAGTACTTGAGAAGACTACTTGAGCCATGATTTATAGATACTTCCTTCCTTTGGACAACGTAAGATTCTTCCAAAGGCTTTTTACTAATCTTTTGAACCCTTTATAATAAGTGCTTCTGCCACCTGAGATCCTCAGACAGTCCTGATAAAGGGAATGAGTGTGTATCGCATTGAACGGAGCTGGATGAGGACCACAGATATGAGCATATCAAACCCTGCGGTGGACCTATACGGGCAGTTTAGTCAATGAGTTGATCTGATCTGAGACCGCCCCCTCCTCCTCACTCATTCAACAAATTCCGTGTGCTTTGTGGGATCAATCACCTTTGAAGAAAAGACTTCCTTTTTATAACACATATTTCTTGCTCCCTCGACGTTGGATAATTGATTTGCTCAGATATCAGATGGCGTTTTCACAATGGCGCCACTATATTAATATATAAAGCAAATGGGCTCGATTGATAATCGACGACTTCCGGTAGCAGGTATCAAGTCATCATAACATAATCCATCGATCAAAGTCGTGTTTCAAAATAATTCACGGCTTCGTGATAAAATGATGAATGGGGGTACTCGTGTAACTTTAAAAAAAACTTCTTCATAACTTGGGGGCGGTCCGATGAAACAAGCAAAGCAAACAAGTTCAGGCAGGGAATATTTGCGCGATATGCCGACAAATCACCGAGCACCTCGATGCGCCACGGGAAGGAAGGGCGTGGATATATCCATAGCCGCCAACAGATGTTTCTATGTTGTTTAAAAGATGTCTCGTTGCTTTTTTTTTCTTTTTTTCACGCTTTCGAGTTTATCTAATAATAATTATGCTCTTAATTTAGCATAAAGCTTATACTTTTATTACGTCGACCTTGGCAACCTCGGGAAGGTGGAAGAAACGGTGAGGGAAGAGACATATTTGCAGAAATGAAATTTTTGAAGTTGGACTACTTTCGGCGTCAAAAAATATATTTGAATAATGAAGCTACTGTCGCATGCAATGAATTTTTTTCTGTTCAAGCTCAAGTTAGGGTAAGGTACAGTAGATTAAGCCAGACCAGGTCGGGAGATCAGGGTAGTTATCGCAGATCTCCGCCCCGGAATCCCCACATCTGTGTAGCCCTAAGTTTGTATATTCAGAGACTAAAACAAAGTTGCCTATTACCTAAGAATTACCATACCTCATCCATATGAAACCGTTTGACATAGACACGGGGATGTAAGTGAATAAGATAAATGAACGAACAGACAGATCAAGTACCTGAAGGATCCATTCTCCCAAAAAGGAAAATAAGGATATTCCAGCACAACACAGTTCAAATTCCGCCTAAAAGCCTGGATTATCCATTTGCAGCGATACCATAGGTACTACATGCTCGAAGGAATGAATAAAAAGGAATGGAATAAAAGCAATGGGTCCGAAGAAAAGATAAAAAAGATAATTAAAGAAAGAAAGTTAATAAGCCAGAGTTGAAAGTCAGTCGCCGGTTCTACTGACTCCGCGTTCGGACCCGAATCCGAATCCACGTCGAATCCACAACCCACACCGTCGTCATTTGGGCTGTATTTGAAACAGGCGTCCTCTTATATCATCTCTTTCTCACAACCAGCGGGCGAAGAAATGGTCCGAAGTGTATCTTGTCTTAGTGCTATACCAAGAATTGGATCAGCAGATTGACATCTTCGGGCCTTTTTTAATAAATAAAAGAAGGGAAAAAAAAGAAAAGAGTGTGTATGTAGGTGTAGATAGGTATATGCATACTCCGCAGCTAGCACACTTGCACCCGTCGCAGCCGCCGGAGCAGGAGGTAGAGCAGGCGTTGCAGGAGCAGGGCGTCATTTTGCTTTTTTGCTTTTTTTCTTTGTTCTGATTTGGACTGATTTGATATGGAGGTTGAAGGAGGACCAGGAAAAGGCGGTGGTGATAAAAGTGTGTGTGGTACAGGTAGGTAGGTAGTTGAATTGATGATCTGTTTCTATTTTCGTCTGTTTCGTTAGCTTGATTTGATGCATTGTTGATCATATATATAGATGCATTGCATACATTAGATTAAGTAGTTAGTATCTGGATCTTCTTATCTTTTAAAAAAGAATAGTTTGAGTTCAGCTTTCTGTGCTTGTGTGTCGAGCATTGATCTAGGTTAGGAACTTTGGGTAGGTATCCAAAAGAAATAAGAAGATCCAGAACGCATAAGCCTCTCCGTGCAGCTTAATATAAACTCTCTCTCGATCTCTTTCTTCTCTTCCTCGCATCCATCGATCCATATGACCCCCTGCTCCCTCATCTATCATCTGTCCGGGTAGGTAGGTAGGTCACAAGGCCAGCCACCTGCAGTCACCCCTAAGGAGATGGTGGAGAACGAAAGATGCACACAGCTCGAGAGGTCCGAGCTTCCACCCATCATCCATCGTCCATCCACCACCCATTAATCCAAACAGAGAGAAGAGATCTAACAAGGATAGGATCGGGCGGGATAAGATGGGATGGGATACAACAGCAAAGCCCGTGCGCGCGCACAAGAGAGAGGAGGACGACTGTCTCATAGGTAGGTCGGACCTACCGTCGTGAGGGTTCATCCCTGTATTTACGCGCGGGGCCAAAGATGCATGCATTCATGCTTGGCTGCTGTCCCACCAACATGGATGAACACGATTCGAGGCGATACGCGGATGATCAATCGTCAGTGCCCTTCCTTCTATTCCAATCCTTCGTATCCAATCCAATGGATCTGGGCCGGAAAAGGCGGGAAAGAAATCTTGGAAAAGACGTGGCGTTCGTCTAGACCTACCTACTCACCTACCTATTTATTAGGGTAGATGGGTGAGCATGGATTGGGTGCTATGGAGATTAGTAGGTGAGTGCCATGTCTATGTGTTTGCTTTTTTTTTTCACATGTCGACTGTGTTGGAGTCTGCAGGATAGAGGAAACGCGGCAGCACGATATTATCCATCCATTGAGAAAGAACGAAATTAAAGCCATTGCGGATGGTGTTCAATTGATCAGGGTTTATAGTAGTGAATACTGGTTGCAGGGTGGGTGCCTGGAGTAGTTGAGTATTTGCTGATACGAGAGCTAGGGCCTTTGATTCTGCAGAACGAATTGCTGAGCGAATCCGTGAGCATAAACGAACTCTCCATTCGCCGGAGCAACCAATGGATATTAATAATACAGCGTTCCGAATCCAGGATATTAACGTCTACATGGATATGTATCATCATTCCAAACCCGTCTGGAAACACGATAACAACATGAAGCAAGCGCAAGCGGGAAATGCCATACCATGCGATGCAAATGCTATATGCTACGACGAAATGAGCTTATAGCTCCCTCCACTCACAATCTCCAGCTTCCCCTTCGCAACCATGCCGGCCAGAAACTCCCTCAGCTCCTCATTGCTGAACGGAAACCCGCCGGGAACCGCGATCTTCAGCATCATCACGATCCGCTGCAGCGGCAGCGCGCCCTGGTTCGTCAACATGCCCACGATGAACTGCCAGTAGAGCTTCATCTTCTCCATCTGAGCCGCGTCGGCGGATTCCTTCGCTGCTGCCGCCGCCGCTGCGTCCGCCTCGGCGGCCGCGCTGGCGGCTCCGGCCGAGGAAGCGCCGGCGTTGTCCGCGTCGTCGGCGCCTCCATCGCCATCTTCTTCCTCATTTGGCAGAACTTCGAGGACGCGGAATGTGTCGCGCTTGGTTTCCGTGAGGATCCGTTTGCTCACCCAGAACAGGCACGCGCTGCGGACGAGGGATGCGGACATCTCGAGCTGCTGAGAGAGCTCGGTGACAGTTTTCGTCACGGGGGTGGAGTCGTCGTTATTGGGCGACTGGAAGGCATATATGACCGTAGCTTGCCAGGTGGTCACCTCATCCACGAATACGCGATCTTCGAGATCCAGCTCGACGGTGACTTGACCTAGTCCGTTGAGCCAAGTGAGCTTGCGGGACTGTTTGAGCGCTTCAAAGCCAGCAGCGTAACGCTGCTGCAATTCCGAAATTTCGTCTGGGACTTTGAAAGCCTGCTCTTGCAGATTCGGCCAGAAGAAACGCGAAACGATTTTGGCGTGCAGTTGTGGCATCTCCTCAGACGGGCCCGCAGCCTTCCCTCTCTGGTCGGGAGTAACGGGGAAGCGCGGAGAGGGCTCTCTTCGTGCCAACCCCTGATCGCTTCTGACGACTGCGTCAATCCTCTTCGAGTCGAGGACGTCCCGCAACATGACCTCACAAGCTTGCAGGGCCGAATCGCCGAAACGGACCTTCAGCAGCTCCAGGACAGACATCTCCTGTTCGAAGTCCGCGCGTTTCTTGAGCAGACGTTCTGCGAGCGTATTCTGCAGTTCCTTCACGAAGGTCTCTTTCGATTCAAACAAGCTAACGAGGCTGCCAATGACATCTGAATTCTTCGACTTTCTGAAGTCCGGTGCAGCGTCGATCGGATCCGGCATCCAGTTCATGTCGTCCCAGTCCAGCTCTCCAGAATCATGTTGGAGGGATGCCGCATGAGCCTTGGCCAGTTCAGCGGACAGTTCGACCAGAGTTTCGCCACCGGGGGGAAGCGGCTGGCCGTCCGCATCCACGGTATCTGCCAGAAGCCCAGCAACAATGACCTTTATGGTATCATCACGATCTCTCAGATATCTCCGGATCGGCCGAGCGACCCTATCCAAGATCACGCCTTTCGGATCGAGAAGGTTGAAGGCTCGGATGATCGAAATGTAAAGCTGGAGGATCTCGACCGTCGAAGCACCCGGATGCAACAAACGCTGATTGAGCATGGTTATGAACGAGTTTGCCACGTAGAATCGAGCAGCGGGATGAGTCGTGAAGTGCTTCAGGTCTTCGATTACTCCCGTGCTTGCTGGCCACTCGACAATCACATCGAAGAGCTCACTGGTCCGCAGTACGCCCAGACGAGCGATGCCAATCTCCTGCCACTTCTCAACATCACTCAGGCTGACATCCAGATGATCGTCCGGCTTCGATTCGGAGTCAGAGTCTTTGAGAATGGACAGGACCTCCACCACAAGGCGAGCAAAGAGGTTCTCTATCCAATGTCGTAGGTGCTGCATGACCAGAGATGGAGCCTCCCACTGGCCGGCATAGGCGGCTCTGACGAACTCCGTCATCATGTTATTCATCACGACAGCAAAGACTTTCTGCGCCCTGTTTCCACCAAGGCCCACTGCCTGTAGATTCTCGAGCAGAGACAGCAGACGCTCCCGGGCCGCGGTGACCTGCGCATCTTCTCCCTCCGTCATCATCTGGTTCCGAGCTTCTTCAGAAGTCTCTTCTCTCCAGAGCCTGTACGAGGTGGAATATCTTCTGTCGATATCCATGCCATCCTCGCCCACTTCAGACTCCCTTTCCTCACTTGCAATGTCGACTCCCAGAATGACAAATGCCTCCTTCGTGAGCTCCTTGAGCAGCAACTCCGAAGTCCTCGACCAGGGCAACGAATAGGCGACGGCGGCATGAAAGCCCCGTCGGAACTTGATAAACGTTGCCTCCTGCTCCGCCGTATCCAGCAGCGGCAGCACAAAGTTCACAAACGGCGTGAAATATATCTTCCGCGCCAGTTGAAGGCAGCGGACGTACCTGTGTAGCAGGCCCTCTTCGTCCGGCTCATCTAGTAGCTTTCGTAAAAGTTCAGTCAATAACCAAAATAAGCTTCACAAAAGCAAATTGATAACACGCACCTTAATCAAACCCCCTCTAAAATTCTTGAGAAAATGCCTTTGCATCTCGTTCCCGTACCACTCGATCAGATCGTACTCTTTCGATCCCAATCCAAACCCTGCACCAGCACTAGCACCAGAACCAAAACCAACGGCACTGGCACGTAAACTGCTCCTCCTCCTCATCCTCTCACGCAATGAAGACGACGACGAAGTCAAGATATACGCCAACGCATCACCCGTCTCTCTGTCCGGCGGATCGTACACGCCCCACTGTCTGAGGAATTGCTCCTCATCTACTTCCCCATTTTCATCTTTATCTGCAGCTGCTGCAGCCAGCTCCGCGAACCCCCGATCTTCAATCGAGAGGTAGTTCGTCGCGGCGCGCCAGGCCTGGTCCCAGATGGAGAGCTCCTGCTCTGACGGTTCATCTTCATCTTCGTCTTCCTGATGCTGATGCTGGTGGCCCGCCACAGAAGAAGAAGGAGAGAAGCCAAAAACGGGCGTTGCAGGCGCGGTTGGCGCGTCTTTGCTGAAGTTGAAGTTGGGGGTGGGGTTGAACGCCGCGGGGCCGAAGACCGAGTCGAAGATGCGCCTGGCGCGGGATGCGCTGGGGGCGTTGGGGAACATTGTTTTTTTTTTCTTGTCTTGATTTGTTTTGGCTTGTTCGTTTGTAGTTCGTTTGTTGTCTGTTTGTTTCAAGTCGAGTTGACTTGCAGCTTCCGACTTGATCCAAGTCAAATCAAATCAGATCAAGCTTTCCCCTATTGGAGGCATGGTGTTCCCATTCACACACTCTCAGTCCTGTTTCTTTTCTTTTCTTTTCTTTTTTTGATACAATTGTTGAGATAGAATGTTGATGGTACTACAGCCCTAGGTGGCGCCAACTGGACACGGGATACGTTGTTCCTCGTGTCGTCTGTTCCCTTTTTGATGTTGTCGCGCAGCTGCATTGATTTCCGAGTATCGCGAGTGCCAAGACATGTCAATGTCACGTGATCCGTGGGTGGGTACTAAGCAGGCGCGGTGTGGCCGAGCTCTCGCCCGGGCAGGAAAACATCAGCAGAAAAGTATTAATTAGGAACAGTGGAAGTTCTATTATTAGCTTAGAGATGATCCTAATGCATATCTACATTCAGCATTATGCATACATGTGAGGTTAAGTCTCTAGGTTAGGTAGGTGTAGGTCTAAGTTAGGTAGGTATCGATTCGCGAAGCCATGATCGTCGGGCATCTATCGGGTATCGTTGAACCAGGTAGGTAACCCCCGCCGGCGCCTGCTCCCAGATTCCGAATCAGGAATGAACAAAACAGGAAAAAACCCACAAAACTCTAGAACTCCCGTAGATATACCTAATATAGTGGATATATATATAATAGAATATGCATGGCATGCCAAATATAAACATTCTCGGGCGGCATGTTTCTTCTTCTCAGCGTCTCTGATCGTCGTGAAGCACACATGGAAGTCACGCACGCAAGAGATACGAATCGAGGGCTTTTTTCATGAAGCCTTGTCGTCCACCTTTTCCCACTCACTGTCCGTGCTGATGTACCCGGAGCCGTCTCCTATGCTGCGGCGCTTCCTGAACCCATCGTCCCCGGGCGAGAGCTGCTGTGGCTGCAGAGTAGTGACGGTTGCCTCGACGGGTCTGGCAGCAGCAGACGTCGCAGCGGCGGCAGGAGCAGGAGCAGGGGCAGCAGGGGCAGCAGAAACCCTGGACCTCTCTCCTCCATCGAGGCTCTCCGTCTCCGTCTCACTTTCGTCGGTGCTCTCGGCGGCACCGGTGGTGCTCGACTCGTCTCCAGCAGTATCAGCAGCAGCAGCAGCAGCCGTCTGTTTGCTCTTCTCCGCAAGCAGCTTCTCCCGCTGCCTCTCCTTCTCCTCCTCGCGGGCCTGCGTCTCCCGGACTTCCCTTGCGAACCAGTTGATCGACCACCACAGCGCACCGCACAGGAAGGATAGGACGACGAAGTGGATGCTGTAGGTGGCCAGGAGCAGCGCGAAGAGGAGGACCTGGAGCGCGGCGAAGGTAGCGTTTGTCGCGACGAGGAGGGTCGGAGTAGGACCGGGCGTGAAGATGCTAGACCAGACACCCTCCACAAAGGACGCCATAATTATAATATTATTGATTCCCAATTCTCTTCAGGGGACGACGTCGCTGGTCAAGAGGTGTTTTCGCGAGACTGGTGACAGAGTACTGCGGTGTTGAGAGGTTCGGTGTCGGAAACCGGTTTCCGTCGCCAGGCAACCCGACGGCGATAGAAAAGGGGGCTCGTTGGCCTGCAAAACGGTCCGGGGGGGACCTTGCTTGGTCGTTCAGCGCGGAGAAGGATGCGGAGGGCTTGCAGAAACCGGTAAGCTCCAGACAGAGGTGAAAGGGGAGGTTGCTGACGCGGGGGAGGTCGGAAATCGACTGGAGACGGAGCGGCTATCGGGTTTTGGATAGAGCCTGGGGGTGGAGCACGGCGGCAACTGGAGCAAACCTTCTCCAGACGGTGCAGGGGCCGGCGTGTAGATCCAGATGAACGAACCTTGACCCCGTGGGGAAGACGGGAACACGGGGAAAGCTCGTGGTGGGATGTGGTGGTGAAGATACAACTGCCAGGATGTCTCTTGGACAGCGGTCTAGTTGTCGGCGTCACACAGCGCGGGGCTGCCAGCGCTGGCACGGCCAACCTCACCGCCCTCGCCCGCCAGATGGCCCTCAGCAGACATCGCCTGATGCCTCATTGATGCCTGAGGCAGAAACTGGATGCCTGGCCGGATGCCTGCGCGCGCCACCCGCCGCCAAGCTCGCCCAAGCATTGCTCGCCGCAGCCACGCTCTCCTGACCCGACCCGGGCGTTGGCTGCGCTGCGCGGGAGGCGCGCCGCCAAAGGGCTTGTCCCGTGTCTTGTGCTCAGCATCAGGAGACATCACCGCGCACATCTCGGATGCAGACCGGCGTTCTCTGTCTTGCCTCCATCTTGGCCCCATCCCTTTGATTACGACAATCCTCCTTTGGCTGATGATGAACGCCAAGGCTCTCGGGGAGGCTCCGTCGCATCCATCCTTGCTGCAGTCCAATTGCCGGCCTCTGCGGGTGAGTCCTTAGCAGGCGCTAATAATTAGGAGATCCCCGCATTGTCTGTGCTGATCCCCAGTGAGATTGCAGCCGGCGCTCTTCTAGTTACCCCGAGAGGCATGGGGTCGACTCTTGAGTTGCAGGACGAGCACGGAATGTTTCCAGTCACGATGGCATCGAGAGCAGGTCAATTGCCTCGTTAACAGGCAAAAAAAAAAAAAGAGTGGAGACGGTGGCATGGATCGCTAATCAGCACAACGCCGCAATTTTTTCTGTCTGCAGAGGGCAACCCTGCCTGCACGTGCTCGTTCCCGCGCTCGACTACCCGCCTGGGCAAGTCTGCGAATGAAAATTGTGCGCCGTGACGTAGTGTCTGCGACGCTGCAGTCTGCTTTCATCATCGCCAATTATGATGCTCGTCAGATCGCCGCACTGCGCTCAGCTTCTAGCACCTTCTGACATCCCGTCCGGATGAGGTCCATCTTAGCTCCTCCGAGCGCGAGACGGGAGCATCCCGAATCGACCCTGGAGAGCTAATTGCCCGGTTGCCGGCCAAGCTCCCGGCCCACCCTCGCCACTATCCAGACAACCCAGGCTTTCTATTCGATCTCGCGGCGACGCGCTCGACCGTGGGACGACCTCCTCTGCCCGCTCGGGTAGGCGGTCGACCCGGCGTCAGCCTCTCCTCGAGTTTCACCTGGATGGGACTGCTCTTTTCAGCTTTCCGCGGAGCTCCTTGATCCGTGTCTGCCATCTCAGCGAATCACTCTCGGCCTGGCCCTCGTGGATCCCCCCGGAGGGGTTTTGTCAAAGTGATAAGAGAGGCACGGATGAGGCTATATAATCTCCCTACCCGTCCTCCTGGTGGTTGTCTGCTTCAGTCCCTGTCTTGTCTCTCATCGATATATTGATCATCCGTTAACCCTGCCACCCTCTCAGAGCATGGCAGACAAGGTTCAAGCAAAGGATGAGGAGGCCCCTCGCACCTCCTCCATCCAAGGATTCAGTCACCATGCGGAAGCGGTCTTTGGCAGAGAGACATACGGGCCACCAGGCCTCCGCGGCCTCATCGCCAACCCTTATGTATTCCTCTGCGCGGCGTGCTCCACCATTGGAGGTCTGCTGTTTGGCTACGACCAAGGCGTTGTCTCTGTAATCCTTGTCATGCCTCAGTTCACCGACAAGTTCCCTCGAATCGCAGATGGTGTCGCGGGTTCGGGCTTCTGGAAGGGTCTGATGACGGCGATGATCGAGCTGGGAGCCTTGCTTGGGGCGCTCAACCAGGGTTGGATTGCGGACAAGATCTCCCGGAGGTACTCGATCATCGTCGCCGTGATCGTCTTCACCATCGGCTCGGTTTTGCAGACTGCCGCCGTGGACTACGCCATGCTGACGGTTGCCCGACTGATTGGAGGCATGGGGATCGGAATGCTCAGCATGGTGGCTCCTCTCTATATCTCAGAAATAAGTCCTCCTGAGTCTCGCGGCACTCTCTTGGTCCTGGAGGAGTTCTGTATTGTCTCGGGCATTGTAATCGCATTCTGGATCACGTACGGCACTCGTTTCATCGCCGGAGAGTGGTCCTGGAGGCTTCCGTTCCTGCTGCAGATGATCCCTGGTTTCATCCTTATCGGAGGTGTCTCTGTGCTGCCCTTCTCACCGAGATGGCTTGCATCCAAGGGACGGAATGAGGAGGCGCTTGTGAGTCTTACGAAACTGCGAAGACTGCCGGCCTCCGATAAACGGGTGTATCAGGAATATCTGGATATCCGGGCTGAAGTTCAGTTCCACAAAGAAATTAGTGCCGAGAGACACCCTACTCTGCAGGGCAGCGATGCGAAGAGTGCTATTCTTCTGGAGCTCGCCTCTTGGACAGATTGTTTCAAGCGGGGCTGCTGGCGGAGGACTCATATCGGTATGGGGATCATGTTTTTCCAGCAGGTCAGTCTTCACTCCTTGCGTCGTTCCGTGGAGACTGGCTGACACCTTGCAAACAGTTCGTTGGCATCAATGCGCTTATTTACTACTCGCCCACTCTTTTCCAGACCATGGGACTGGATTATGACATGCAATTGATCATGTCCGGCGTTCTCAATGTGACCCAGCTAGTTGGTGTGGCCAGCAGCGTATGGACTATGGATACGCTGGGCAGACGCTTCCTGCTCCTAACGGGATCGGTTCTCATGACGATATCCCATGTCATCATCGCCGTTCTGGTCGGTCTGTTCGACGAGAACTGGCCAGCCCACCACGCAGAGGGTTGGACCAGTGTCGCTTTCCTCTTCTTCTACATGTTGAGTTTCGGAGCCTCCTGGGGACCTGTCCCATGGGCAATGCCATCCGGTAAGTTCCCGTGCCAAATATACCCCCCGTTGAAGTCGTTTGTTGATGGTTTTTGCAGAGATTTTCCCGTCCTCTCTTCGTGCAAAGGGAGTGGCGCTGTCGACCTGCTCAAACTGGCTCAACAACTTCATCATTGTGAGTCTCCTGCCCCGCTCCATTGCAGCGCCTCGCATTTACAGGTCAAAATGCTTACAAATAATAGGGTCTCATCACCCCGCCCCTTGTCCAGCAGACTGGCTACGGTGCTTACGTCTTCTTCGCCGTCTTTTGCCTTCTGTCGTTCGTCTGGACGTTCTTCTTCGTTCCTGAGACAAGCGGGCGGACTCTCGAACAGATGGACCACTTGTTCAAGGACAACTCCAGCGAGGCTGAGGAGGCTCGCAGAAAGGCCATCGAGGCAGAGCTGCTGCGGAGGGAGACTGAGTCTGTTGAGTCCGTCTAAGTGGTCGGACATGTGATGACCGGGGAGCAACGGATTCTCCAGACTAAGGAGAAAATGAGTGTCCATGATTTCTTTCTATCTTCAGCGGTACGTCGAGCTCGACCGTTCCTCCCCTGGCGGATGGCAATCCTCTCCGCTCCGCATTCGCTTCGGAACCTTACGGCAAACGTCGGTTCCCCGCCTCACTCACCTCAGCTCGGCATGTTGTACATGACCATGCAGACATGACTTCCTTTCCTCATTCCTTTGGCGTCGATCCGCCAACTGTCTCTACCTTTTATTCCTTTTTTGCCCAAACCAAGTATGTATGGAGCTCGGTCCTTGAAACCGGATGAGAACGGGTTTTCTACTCAAAAGACAGGAACAGACATCGATTTAACCAAAGAAAGGGAAAACAAGAACGTTGCAAGGAGGAACGAACATTTCTGTGATGACGATGGCAGCTCTTGCATGTGTTTGCGGAGGAAATGAATGGACGGTGGAAAGGAAGAACAAGGGACTCGGTAAGGGCTCATTCCAAAACGCGTCGAGACGTGCGATTACGCTATCCGCAGGAAATATCGTGTGGGATGATGGTTATGTTGACCCAATATCCTCCGGGACGAGCCCGGAGGGATGCTGCACAGCTTTCTCTCTAAACTCCTGACTGACAGGGTCAGTCGGAGTCAAGGGATATCAACGAGTAAATATTGTAAGGATAAGGAAATCTTGTACTGTAGATATGATGACGATAAAAAAATATAGGGAAAAAAGGTTAAAAACTAGAAAATTGGCTCATGAAAAAGATTTCTTCCTCTATGTAAGTCCACCACATGGCGTGGCGGTATGAGATGATCGAGCGTCTGCCCTGCCCTGCGCAGCAGGGACGGGTGAAGCTTGAAATTATATTTTATTATGATAGCCGTCTACAGGAAGACTCCATCAGGAGCTTTCGCAGAGGGGGCCTCTTGTATGCCCTTGTGTAATTACCTGCGGTCAAATAAGGCGTGGCACGGGCAGAAGAGGTCCCGACCCGCATCTGAACCGGGCGCAAGAGAATACTCGTATTGGACTTCAACTTATCTTCATCTTAGACGCTACACATTGAAGCTATAAGGTATATATTCAAGTTTTGAAAGAAGATGGGGATAAGGATGAGATCAGACAATGTTTGTATTGTAGTGGACAAGCTGCACAGTGCAGTACACAGTAAGAGAGTTTAGTTTCGGTAAGTTGTATGTTTCAATTCAAATCCCTGGCTAGGTAGGTGGGTAGCTGCTGTGTAACCTGTTGCAATGACAAAGTACACAGTAGTTACTTAGTAGACTATCTAGTTGTATAGAGTACTTTTTTTGACTAGATAGGTTAGGTAGATTAGGACGTTTCTCCGCTACTCAGTTGCAGAGTCTACTACTACAGTGTATGTAATGTACACGTACACGTACACTGTGCTGGCGATGATCTATTTATCTGTTTGTTTCTTTGACAATTAATTGCTTAGATTGTGCCGAGTTTGATTTGAGTTCCTGACTGAGGTCCGGTCACTGAACAGGTTCTGTACCTTGGTCTGTGATTACTAAATTCAACCGACAAGGTAGCCACAGCTATACAGTTAGTAAACTAAGAGCTATTATATTAATACTCCTGGATTGTAATTTATAAATTGCCTTTTTATAATCAATCATGATGTTTATTACCAATCAATCAATCACCCTCAAACTCAAAGGGCCTTCCAAGGGGCTTTTTTGTTTATTTCAAATACCACTCACTCCTATATTGGGGGACTAGAAAGGGTCGCTGATTCAGTTGCATATACGGAGTATGCCTCGCTGTGGCTTTACAGTAAAGATGGGATGTATGTACATACTCTGAATTCTCCAATTTAGGTTAACTTGGAGTAGGGTTAGCGATGTCTCCTTGGCTGCGGATAATTGTTAACTGATCCTGCGGCTGATCATTATCATTGTCTAAGCCCGAATTGGTACGTAGTAAGGCACGCGTAGATTACAGGTGCTGCTTAGCTATGCAGGGTGTGTTCTTATTATATGTTGTTGGGAGTTGGGTTGGGTTGGTGTTCTTGGGATCATTGCGTCATGCATTATTATAGTCCCTACCACCTGGTAAATGCTGCCTAGATACTAGGTAGTAGGTATGTACCTTCAGCCCCGGAGTCTGGATACCACCGCCTCGTGGCGTAGTCACTTCGTACTGCCGCTGACCTGAACGTGGAGATGTTGGAAAATGGAATATGTTGCGTGCACGTGTCGCCTGCATAAGCGAGCCCGCGAATCAACGATCAATTGAGAACGTAGCATGCAGCATTATTACCAAGCCAGCTTGACTTGTCCACATTCCCCTTGACAGCCGCACCTTACATGTGGTGGTGGGAGGCTGTGGCAAGCCATCCCTGATATCAACTCAACTTGGCTCCCAAGGTTCTTACCGTTCAGAGGCATTTATCTTAATCGCTCGTTCTCCACTCTGTGCTGTCACCATTTATTCTGAGTCTAATCACGGATCTCTCCCCGAGTTCCCGCGACGGCGCTTGCTTCGGTCGGTGAATTCTCCAACTCTCCAGTCCAAGCATGTTAGCTTTAGACGCACCCGCCATCTTGGTTCTTCGTTAGCTTTACCCCGGTTCCCGGAGCCGGGGCCAAATATGAGGATGAATCGTACGAAATAATACGGAGTCAACTGCGAGTGGTCATCTCGGAAAGGCTCTTAGATAATACATGTCTATTATGTACGTTCTTTGCTGCGTCAGTCGTGCCAAGCTCGGATATACAGTCAAATTCACTAATGATGCGGGATAGCTGGACTTATCATAACGCGAACATGTACACCGTACCTCTCTCTTACTACGCAGCCACGGCGTGCCATGAACCATCACGACTGAGACAAGCTTGGCCCCCAAAGGTGCTGTCGTATAGTTGACTCTTCGGGACTGGACTCGAACTGTGCTCGGGCTAACAGCCCCCGGAGCTTCCGCCAGCGAACAGCTGAGGCGTGTTTTGTAGACGTCAGGCCCGACAGGCTGTTTTCCTTTTGACCATACCGCCCTTTGGGTTTCCCGCTGCCCGATTCTGGTCGGACACATGTCGTGCCCCGAGATGGACACCACTGTCTATCTGCGGATCCGGATCTACGATAAGTCCGCACACACATGGCCTAAAGCCAACGCACGCAGCGGCACGGGAAGCCTTTATTGGGACCGTTCCTGCACTGGTCCTTGCCGTCATCAGGTCCCCTATGACTGTCGAAGAATCTCAGGAGATCTCGGGCCCTGAATACTCCGTTCATCGAGTTTTTAGCAGTGGCAGTGACGAGCTGAGTCTTCCATATTTGGCTCTAGTGTTTCATCGCAGAGATATCCTATCCTTTGCTTTTCTTCGACTAAACCATATGACCTAGTTACTCGTGGCAACAATATTTATTAATCTTCGAGAAGCTCTCCGAAAATCTCACTTAAGAGGCCTCGGTGCCCAAAGAGAAGCGTATGTCCGCCTTGCTCTGATCAGACGATGCTCCATTTACTAGCACATATAATCTACCCTTACTGTGTTCCAGTCACCATGTCCTCGAGGAAAGCAGGAGGCTCACGGGGTCATAGTTCCCAGCAATACAGACGCTCATCGGTGACGCAATCGGAACTCGAAGCGATCTCATCCGAGCAACCTGAGACCGGCGCTGGTAGAATATCTCCATTTGCTCAGTCGGCCCAGTATAACCTCTGCTTTTTCCCTGGAGACTCGTCGTTAGCCGTTGGCGATGCTACGCTAGGTTTAGGGAGCCAACTTTCGAGCTCAGACGGTGGTAGTCGGATATTAGTACCGGGAAACACAGCACTTCAGCATCAAAAGTGGCAGCCGTCGTTCACTTTCGACAGAAAGTCGGACCGTCCTAGCACATCATTCCAGTTTGAGGACGCGACGTCCGGTCCGAACTTCGGAAATACATCTTCTAGTACCTCCCATCAATTACACCCAGAAATCCCTCCCGATAATACGAGGTATGTTACATGCTTTCTATGTTCCTCTACGTTCATCCCTAGCTTACCAGACTACAAAGTACCCTCGACTTCGATGCTTCGTCCTATCCTTTAAACGTAGAACAAAAGGAATATCCGTCAGATTTAATGCATTCCGATATACGAGGTTAGTTTGCACCTCGTACGTTATTTGACAATAAAAATAACAATATATAGACTATAACTGGGCCAATATGTCGCCATTCCCCGGACAACAGTACTCTCCGAATATACAGCCGTTCTCACAGCCTGAAGACCTTCAGCCCTTAAATCCTCCCGCCGGGTTTGATCTCCATCAAAGCAATAATCCGCAAAACTTTCTCCATCCGGAGAGTCAATTGGTACGTCATAACTCCCTATGCACCAAAGGCAGGCTTTTGTGAAAACAGGCTGGGTCGATGAGAAGACGCGGACTCTTTCTCGCGCCTGCCTTTATTTATGTTTCTGCTGGCTGCTGAACTGTATCATTCTAATTTCTTTCAGGCACCATCCTTTACCAGCCATTCCTTATCAACGAGCATTCGCGGACCTTCAAAACAACAATTTCTTTCTCCGTGAGGATCCTGTGAATGCAAAAGTGTATCATGTTTAATAAACTGACAATTCACAGCTCAGAAACATACTCTTTTAGTCAACCAACATACGATTTATCTCAGACGTCATTTGCCCCGTGAGCCCCTTACCTTCCACATCATGTTCGACCACGTTTTGTGCTGACAAATGTTGGTTTCGAGACCCTATCCCGCCGCATCAACGATGCCCGAATCCCAACCGCCGACGATGACGGCCGCACCGTCATATTTCCCTTCCGGTTCCGCTGGCGGCGGATCGCCGGGACCAGGACCTGGGCCGGAAAACCAAGTACGGGTGATCAGCTCACGACCCAAACCCCAGTGTTGGGATCACGGCTGCAACGGGCGCGAGTTTTCTACTTTTAGCAATCTGCTGCGCCACCAGCGCGAGCGGTCCGGGGCGGCCGCCAAAGTGGAATGCCAGTATTGCGGCGCAGTCTTTACGCGCACGACGGCTAGAAACATGCACATTGCTCAGGGAAAGTGCAAGGGTAGGGGTTCTGTGGACTGACTGACGAGACAAACCGAATGGCTGAACAATGAAGGGTATGAGTCACTTGATGATGTTGGGTACCTACGCAGTAATCTTACTACTTTATAATCTCGCGCTATAAGGTTGAAGGTATTTGCTTAATTTAACCATGCATGCATGTATGTATGATATCCTCGTCTATAAAGTACATCGAGGAAGAACTTTAATATATCCTTGTCTGGAATGTATAGCATCAGCATTTCCAGTTATCGGTACCCTAAAAGTATAATTTTATATGAAATTCGAAGAACAACTTCCATTCTCCAGATTAGCTCCGTAGAAGACAAATGTCTCGGTCATGACATTGGTGTGGGTGGGAGGTGATGGAAACGACATGGAGAATACAGATGATTCCAAGGATATCAAGAATGCTGCGCCGCATAACTCTAAGAAACCTTAATCCTTGGCTGACGTGCTTGTAGACAACTAAGTACTAGTGCAGCTTTAATGCAACATACCTACCTGGCGCGCTGATAGCATCTTTGAGTCAGTCAGTACAGTACGGCAGTATCCATGCATCTACTACTCCGTAGTAGATAGCGTAGGTAGGTACTACCTAAGTAGGTTTGTTAGTATCCAACTGCCAATATCCCCTTATTCCCGGTAAATAATAACTCGATTGACTCAGTCCGGGACTCGTTGTTAGGCTGACCGTGGCTGATGCCGGAGGCCTGGCTGCTGCCTGATGTGACGCGATGCATCGGCGGTTGGATGTTGTGTTAGTTATATGACGTGTTGAGTAAGCAACGTATGACCTGGAGGCTGGCGCTTGCGATATGCTCCGAGTTCATATGCTATGGGGTCGTTGGCGTGGTCACCTGGGAGCTGATATTAGTGCCTAATTAAGTATATAGTAAAGTGAACTGGAAGTAGGGCTGTGATAAGCCCGTTTGTTTAAGTTAGATGTGGACGAAGATGTACTGTATCTTATCATTGGACGCGGCTGATGCGTGTTGCATTTCCGGTACCTACTGAGGGCCGTATGTTCTTAGGAACAAAGGCTTTGTCTAAGCCACAATGAGGGGACAGAAAGCTGATTTGATCACCTTGTTAGTACTCCGTACTGTGTATACCTGGTAGTAGTAGTACATACTTGCTACTTAAGAGGAGGCTGGTTCAAACTTCAACGCCTCGGCCTTCAAAATTTGATTCAGGATTTGAGACCTCTTATTGCGTAGCCTGACTGATCATTGTGATTTGCTTCCTTAAAAAATAAAAAATAAAATTATTTAGCATTGCTCTGTACAACGTTCGGAGTTAACGGAGTTTGGAAACGCACTTGCGTGTGGCAGCAGGTGATCTCTGCCTCAGGCTGCCAAAGGCATGGTCAATCGCTTACGTCATCGGGGGTGTCTGCCGGTCATCTGACTTGCTTGGCATGAGTATGACTCGACCACGTTGGTCGTTGCAGCGTAGAGCCTCATCGACGTGGTCATCCCTCTGTGCCCATTTATATTCAGGAACCGGCAGCCAGTCTTTCTTTCTTTCCTACAATGCTGTCTTGTTCCTGAAAATATCCGTTTCATAAAGTTCTTTCTGCGGACAGAGGGCCTAGAACATTGACCTATCATACGGGACGCTGCTGAACGGGTTCTCCCCAACATCATTACTACTGACGTCTTTTGTTTCAAAATGAATCGGCCATTTTGCCGGCCTCTCAAATTCAATCGATATTGCACAAAAATTCTGTTATTAGGGCCCTTACGTGTTCCTCGGCATTCCGTATCAGCATTGCAAACGCGGCCGTCATTGCGGCGCTGAAAGCAAAGTTGCTTAAGGCTTAACCTCGCCCTGGGAAGAAGGAAAATTGACCATTTAGACTGCCTTTTTATATTAAATACTTGAGTGTCAACATTACAATGGCCTCAATTTTCACATACGATCCCGATCCTCCAAGGGTCTCTTCGCCATGGTCGACCTCAAGTTCGTCGACACCTCAGCTTGCTGCTGCCGGCAGTCGAGGCGTGGTCACCCGCAGTCAAACAAATACCTCCTCAGAGTCGGGTGACGTCTACCATTTGTCCGATTACGGCATCACGAAGCTGGACCCTGAGCCCCAGGAGGGCCCCACCGAGTACAAGCTGCATCTGCTTCTGCGCCCCCGGAGGCTGTATACGTCAATGTCCACTGGGCATCTCGTCGCTGGATCGTATCACTCGAGATCGAGCTTGCCCACGCCTGGTTCATTTCAAGGCAGCGCCGAAGCGAGCCCCAGGCCTCCGCAGGTCCCATCAAGCCAGAGCCGCCAGCAGCGGCTGCAACAGCTCACGACGCAGTTGCTGTGGCGCTTGCAGCAGTCCTCGCCGTTTCACTCGTCTTCCACTGCGAATCTTGTGTTGCCTGTGCTTCCTGAGGCGACGCCCAGACTGGGCGTGCCAAACAAGCCAGCTCGCCTATTACCTGGACTCGAGGAGAGTCAGGGAGCTCTCTACGAGATCGGCGTTGCTGACGATGGTACCTTCGTCGGTCTTACCGAAGATGAGCTCGAGGAGAGTTTGACCAACCTACGGGCGATGGCGGCAAGCTTGGGGTGCAAGGTCGAGGTCCTCCGTAAGGTAATTGTCGGAAACTGCGAGTGGACTGAGGATCTGCATCTTGACGAAGGTGAACCTGCCAAGGTTCATGCTGAGAATCTTTGGGTCGCAGAGGCTCTGGTGAGCCCGGACCTGGAGTATTACAACTCTTCCAGTTCAAAGGAAGAATTCAAGCTGCAAAATCTGGACGGACAGCCGACCGATGTCAGCAAGGAAACTCTTGTGGAAGATGACTGTTCCCGTACCGAGCAGATTCGTATCTCCTTTGTTGGACCTAGTGCCGCGGGCAAGTCGTCTCTCTTGGGTACTTTGACGACGTCCTCTCTTGACAACGGGCGAGGAAAAAGCAGACTTAGTCTTCTCAAACACCGGCATGAAATATCGTCGGGTATTACCAGCTCTGTGGCTCAGGAGCTGATCGGATACGGTCCCAGCGTTGAAACCCCTACGGGCGATATTGATGTGATCAATTATGCATCTGGAAACGTCGCGGCGTGGAATGATATCCACGCAGCTTCGGAAAGTGGACGTCTCGCATTCATGTCCGACCTGCCCGGCGTGACGCGGTATGTGAAATCGACCGTGCGAGGGCTGGTGAGCTGGGCTCCCCACTATGTCATTCTTTGCGTTCCAGCGAACTGCTGTGGGGAAGAAGTCCCTCAGGCCCCCGGGGCTGGTGCGGAACAAACCCCCGAAATTGATCTCTGCTTGTCGTATCTGGAGCTTTGCATCAAATTGGAGGTTCCAATCTTGCTGGCTATAACTAAATTAGACCTCGCGTCCCGTTCTGGCCTGAAGCAGACTCTCACAAGGGTCCTATCAGCGCTCAAAGCTGCAGGCAAAAAACCGCACATGCTCCCTGTTACAGCAGGGACAGCTGAAAAGACCAGGGATCTGCAGCGAATAACGGCAGCCGATGCTCTAGAAGTAAAGAAAGCCATTGAGACCGCCGACGGGGACTGGCCTCGCACCGTACCGATAATCCTCACCAGCGCTGTCGAAGGCTTTGGTATCGGAAAGTTACATGCATTCATTCGATTTCTTCCCATACCCAGAAGACCCCCCGCGAGATCTATACGCCCACATGAGGGTGCCTCGTCTCAACATGTTCCTACGGATCTGTTTGATATCGATGAGGTGTTTGCGATACCCCCATCAAAAGTCTACTCGACGTCAACCGAAAGGACACAGGAGGAGAATAGAGGTGTTGTTCTATGCGGACTTGTCCGCTACGGAAAGATATCTATCGGTGACGAACTGGTGGTAGGCCCTCTTTCGATTGATCCACGCACAGACGATGGTGGCCCTCAACCAGCGCACAGGAGCAGGGCATTAAATGGCTCTGATCATCGTACAAGCAGTCCGCCACGGCCCGCTTCATTCCGGAGCAGACCGCCGTCTGGAGAGTTCTCGTCGTGTTTTCAGGGATTACTTTCCGGTAAATCGCAGTCACAAGTCCATGGAGCATGGCTGCGCGTCCGCGTCGTCAGTGTCAGGAATCTACGATTACCAGTGAGGACACTTTTGGAAGATCAAGTTGGTACAATTGGCGTCGAACCGGTCTCGTCAGCTGCAGGAGAAGATCCTCCTTGCCTTTCTAGGATCAGAAAAGGAATGATTCTGTCCGGGTTTCGGAGGCCGCCTATGCAGAAACCCTCGGATTCAATTCCAATTCCTCTCCTTCCGTCATTTTGCGTTGGATTTACAGCAATTTTCCCGCCCAGCGCACTGTCTCCGCCTTCAGTCCTGGGTGGAAATGTGATAATCTACACAGCTAGCATCCGTACCGCTGCCAGGGTGATCTCGTCACCACCGTCGCAACAGTCACCTCCAGAGCCCGGTTTCTTCAGCTTCGACGACGGTGATGACGTTGATAGACAAGGGCACAATGACGGTTTCCCATGCCGAACTAGCGTGGAACACAACAGAGCTCAAGTTCACGAGGACATCAAACTTACGTTCTCGTTCGTTTCCACCACTGAATGGATGGAGGTCGGCTCCCAAGTTCTTATCATGCCAAGTGCCGCGACATCGCCTGCCGCTGGCGGGTCTTTGTCTGGCCTTGAGGGATTTGTTGGAAGGATCTGTGACGTCTGGATGGATGAGGAGGCTAGGGAGAAGTAAATGGCTGCATTTCTGGTTGAATTCCTAAGGCGTTTTGTTTTCAACTTTCGTCGATTGGAACGACCCATGTTGCTCCGTCCAAGTGAGCAGAGACTACAGTGTTATCATGATGCAGTCACATGTGTCTCATGCATAATATTCTCAGGGGATCTTTGCATTGCAGTGTTAATAAGCATATACACTACTGTAATTTCTCATGTTCTTGAAGGCATCCTAAATAGGAAAGTATAAGATCGGCACTAGTCACTGTATATCAATGAATACTGATCACTATGCAATATTCGTGGTATGGGTGTCTGGCTAAATAGTATCCTTTTGCCTCGAATCTAAAGGCTTCTTTTTTTGTCGTAGGATGTTGAGTCTTCCCCTCGTGGAGGCCGATTATCTAAGGCAACGCCAAGCACGTGCAGTCCGGGGAAGCGCTGCGGGGACCGCCGTTGAGTTGTTTGGAACGTGATGCCTCTGCCAGCTGCCCACGTTGGACTGGCAATTCTCATTATTATTGCGACCCTTTTGAGCTTCTCCTTTCGGAGATATGGTATGACACCTACGGGGTGGTTGGCTGGGCTCGTGATGGGACCATTCACTTGTGCGTGCCATCGGACCACTGACCCTTACCCCATTCGGCGCTCTGGCTGAGCTCGTCGTCCATGTCTGGCAACCACAGCATCACTCCAGCTTGTCGCAAAGGAATACGGATCTTTTCGGGACGACATGGCTCTCAGCAACTTTGACACGGATTTTGCGCTCAGCGCAGAGTCAGAAAACACGTCAGATGATGATGAATCTGTCTCCTGCGACGAAAGCCCTACGTCCCCCAGCTGTGAACATGGCTCCGCCGCACCTGAGCAGTCCAACGCGGGGCATGATGCTTCACCGGTACCGTTGGAAACTAAAGCCATCTCCAAAAGCCCAGCAGTCCAATGCAACCAGAGCGAGAAAGGAGGCTCTCCGGGGACCCAGGCGAAACGGCCTCTGCGGTTACTTGATCTCCCTGTCGACATCCTGAAGGAGATCGTCAAGGAGGCAAGCCAAAGTATGCCGTTATATTAAGAGATGCTGACCTTGAGCAGATCACGCATACGAACGATCTGTGCTCTCTGGCCCTTACCTGCTCTGCGCTGCATGCGCTTGCCATCCCTCACATGTATTCGCGATTTGACATTGTCTGGCCAGACAGCGTGTCTGCTTCGGATCAGCCTGCTGGGGTCGACGCCCTTTCGTATGGCCTCGCGACCCTGGTTATGGGCGAGGATATCTTCCGGGAAACTCCTCACCGTCCGTCGCGCAGCCCGTGCCCCCATTGCGGTTGCAATAACAGCTCCCACCACTCTGGCGCGCCAAGGTTATCTGAAGCAGGCGGGGTTAGAAAGCTACGACGGGGGAATTACTTTGCTCAGTATACGCGAAAGTTTTCGGTGGGGAATGGTCCACTGCTCTGGGTGCAGGAATATTCGATCACGAAGGAGACTGGCAAGATGCTGGGGACTCTGGTTGCACTGGCGGTCGCCAGGATGGTGAACCTGGAATCATTTATCTGGGATATGCCGACGGGAGTTTTGCGGGACGTCTGGATCGCCCTTGCTTCGTTGGCTGATCGACCTGGACACGAATGTCGATTGGAACGCGTCTGGGTGCGATGGCATGACAATTCTGACAATGCCTCCGCGCATCCCGCTCCGCCGCCAGCCATTATTCCGGGTGTTGCAACAGCTTCTAATCTGTCTTCAAATGGGACGAACTCTTCGTCGCCTGCCGCCCAGCCGCAGTCTTTGTATCAGCGGTATGGTCATGTTGAATATCCAACATTATCGATATTGCCGCCCCTGAAGAGCCTAAGCATCTTGGATATAGACGAACCGTCTTACCTTGAGGAAATGGGCGTGCTTATCGAACGTTCGCGTGATCGGCTCCGGGAGTTACGGATAGGGATTTCTCTCAAGGCTTACCTGGCCGATTGGCTGAGACCGCTGGAGGACAAATCGTCAGATCCAGATCCATTATTGACAGGAAGCAATTACCCTGGCTGGCCCAGACAAGGAGGAGTACTTGATATCCTTCTAAGCAAAGGGAACGGTGAGCATTCACATGGAAATTCAGTCTCTGCCTCCGTCCAACGGCAAGTTGATAGCCAGAATTCCGGTGAGCAAATGTTGGAGCAAACTGATGCTTCAACCGGTCCGACTCAGGGTGTGCTCAACGCCGATGGACAGTCCTCACAATTCTTGGAAGACATGCCTCCTCCTCCTGATCAAAATCTTGGTTCTGTCAGTATTCAAGGCTCCGGAGACTCAGTTACTGCGCATGCAATTGGGCAATCGGAATCATTGCCGAATGGTATCAAATCCCAGTCAAATTCCCCAGCAAGGACGCATAAAACACGCTCCACTGCTCCAGGATCAAACTCCGAGTCGCACCGTCGGAGGTTGAAACTTGAAGTCTTGGAATTGGAACGTGTCTTTCTTTCTGTCCCGACAATTCTGAAGGCTCTGGATTGGTGCAAACTCACCAGTCTCACGCTACTGCGCTGTGAAAACCATGAGAAGCTCTGGAAGGCCCTTCGCCGGCAGTACGCACCTTCTAAGCAGTCGCGCTCCACATCGAGAAAAACATCGAGACAAGACGAGAAGAGCAAAGGGCAAGGTGATGCTTCTTCATCAGTTAATTATCCCTTGAAGATCAAGTGTCTACATACTGATACAGTCTCTACTCATCTCGTATTGTTTCTCAAAGACGCGCTCGCTCCGAACAGTTTGGAAAATTTGTTCTTGCAAGAGAGAGCGTTGTATGACTCGATTGTCACGATCGACGCAATATACCGACACGTGATTCGCAGGCATCGAGCGAGTCTGAGGAAGATATTGATTGACAGCACCGAAAAGAGTCAAACTGGTCATGAGGTTTCAAATAGTCATTGGCGAAGGTGGATGTTCACCAGGGAGATGATATCGTTTGTGACTAGTGGGCGGATGCCACAGCTTCGTGAGCTTGGGATGGCCATACACTACAAAGATTGGGTAAGCCTGTCATAATATCTTTTCTCCATATGCTCAAGGCTGACTATAAAACCAGCACTACTTTCTACAGAGATTGCCGAATATCCCACATCTACGGGCTCTCTATCTACCGAACGTCGATAAACAAGCCCATGTGGATCCGAAGGAACTAGCCCTTCAGATCCTGGACATTGTCACCCTACGACCAGAGATCGAACTCTGCTACATAGGGATCCAGAAAAAGTGCTATGAGATCCTTGAGGACCGGATTCCTGGAAAGAAAAATGCCTTCAATGACATGGATGATTCCCAAGACGAACTGCTTCCCGCATCGGGCGATCAAAACGACCCAGAAGCGGACGATGATGAGGATGAGGATGGTGATGACGTCAACAGCAATGACGATGACTCTGATATCTTCAACAACACAGGCGACAATTATTCTGATGAAGATGATGTCAGCTTGGACTGCGGAAAACCGAAAGTTGAGTTTCGGCTTCGAGAGATTCTTTTCTACGACGACAAAATTTCCATATTCAAGGCTCGACATGGAGAGTTATGATAGTTGAATTGAATCCATTGTGATGAGCAGACTTCAGGCAGTTGGCGGAAAATTATGTGGGGTGACCAGATTGGCGTTTTATGTGATGATGATCCTTTCTGAGATACCATCGAGCAATGCCTTCGAATGAATGAATTAAGCAGAGCTTAGATAAATAAATGATACAGGTGATTTCAGAAATCCAGTAACTATGGTGATTGTCAGACATAAGCTGTTAGACTAAGAGGAATTGCTGAGTACGGAGAAGTAGTAAAGAAGATAGTCGACGGTCGACTCCATGTAACCTATCACGTGAATCCGCGAATGTGGAGTGAAGCTTCTTTTGAGCCGCAACACCACACGAGACCCAGCTCGTGGTTCATCGCTCAACGCTATCCTTTCCCCTCGCATTTTTCACGTTTTTAAACCATAAGCGATATATTGCGATCTTTGAAACACATTTTCTGGGCGCGTTTCTTGCATTGGTCCCGCCAAAATGAAGCTCGTCAGGTAAGTCCTCCGAGTGGTGATCTCCGAGTCGACGGTCTCCCCGCTGCTGCTGTTGCCCGCGGCCGGTCCTAGTTGGCAAGGCTTCGAGGACTCTTTACTAATGCGTTCCTGTTGTTGTTGTTCACAGATTTCTTATGAAATGCGCGAATGAGACCGTGACCATCGAGCTCAAGAACGGTACGTCTGTCCCGCTCCATCTTACCGTGTCACGACCGTGACTCGCATTTCCTCTCTTCATCGTGATTTTACGCCGCTGTTCCTCAAGTTCTTTCTGCCTTCCGGAACTTCACCTCCCGCTATACTACACTACGCCGCCTGCAGAATAGGATATCCAGGCTGACTTATCGCCTTGAGGAGGGGCAATACAGGCACCATCCTCCATGGCACCATCATGTCCGTCTCTCCGCAGATGAACACCGCCCTGCGCACGGTCAAGATGACCCCGAAGGGCCGCGAGCCTATCTCCCTCGACACGATCAACATCCGAGGCTCCACCATCCGATACATCATCCTCCCGGACAGCCTGCCGCTCGACACCCTGCTCGTCGACGACCAGCCCAAGCCCAAGAACAAGGCCAAGAAGGAGGCCGAGCGGGGTCGTGGCAGAGGTGGCGGACGCGGTCGGGGAGCTAGAGGCCGTGGACGGGCGAAGGGTAGAGGGTTCTAACGGGTTTCTTATTATTAAGTTGTGGTGGCCATTAGAGGGTTTTTTTTCTGCTTTCTCTTTTGTTACTTATTCTGGGGGCTTTTAACTGTTATGGGCGAATTAACATAATCTCTTTTGTCCCTTTTACCTTTATGGGTCATGGATGGCGATGGCGCTCTTCCCGTCATAAACGGTTTGCTGCGGGGAAAGAAAAGTGGATTCGAGTCATACTCTTTGTGCTTCAATATCGATCCACCCGCTCTATTATCATCCGAAGCTCGAGTCAAGGGTTCGGCCTCACGCAATAATCGCGGGCAGAGAAAAAGAGAACGAGACAAGAGAGGTGCCCTGCGGAAGGTTATGAATGAGCGAAGTTCGACAGCCGGTACAAGAGCTGCGGGAAGTTGGGATATTTGCGCAAAGCTCACGGGCTCTTCTGGAGCAGCAGACTTTCTCATTCTGCACAGCGCAGATAAGCTTGTCCGCCTTGAGATGGTGTCAGTCCAGTACATTTGAGAAGTATGCGGACGTCATATCAGGAAGACGGAATGCAGAAAATGGTCCATCAACTCGACGGACAAGGTTAATAAACGCCTCGGGAATAGAATCTGATATAGCACATCAATCGTGTCTCCGTACATAGATCAGAAGCTCTTCTATTTCTTTCTTTTTTTGTAGTCAACCCAATCTCTAGGGTCCCTTATCCCTCCATATCCGTACAATAACCAACTTCTCCCACCCAGCCTGCATCCCACTCCGCCCAACCGTTTCCGCCGCCCACCCATCCCCCCAGGCGCGTATCCGCTCCTTGACCTCCTCCGGCTTGTTCTGCGCGCAGAGCAGCACGTACGCCACCCCGCGCGCGGCGTCCAGCACGTCCGGGATCGCGTCCAGGAGGCGGTTCGTCGTCTCCATCCCGTCCGCCCCGCCCGCGTACGAGAGCGACAGGAGGTACGAGTCGTTCTCGAACTTGGCGGACCCTGATAATTCGGCTGCGGAGCGCTCAAAGTCGGACGGGGACGGTAGGCGCGGCAGCTCGGGCGTGGGCACGTACGGCGGATTGAAGATGAGGACGTCGACGCTGCCCGGGCGGAGGGGCGCGCAGAGGTCTGCTGTTAGGGAAGCGAGGAAGTGCCCTTCCTGCGATCTTGATGATACTCCATTATCATTCTTGTCGCTGACAGATTCTTGTAGATTCTCCTGTTCCCGCTTTTCCCTGATCGCACGGAGCACAGTCTGTCGAGTCGCTGCGCAGGCATTGCTGTTCACGTCCGTCCCCAGCGTCAGGATATCCTGCCTGCCGAAGATCACCTTCGCATTGGCCGCCACGAAGGCCAGGACCACGCCTGAGCCTGTGCCCAGTTCGACGACGAGGGGTGGCGCATTGTGACATTTTTCTGACCACGAGATGCCTTTATTACTGAAGCGTTCAGAGAGCCATGAAGACTCCGAGGGAGAGGAGAGTGTGTCGAGGAAGAGAAACGAGTCCTCTGCTGGTTCGTAGATGGTGTCGAATGACACATGTGATGTGGACGGTGTAGGGAGCATGTTTTCCGCCGGAGGTCTCTTTTTCGAATTCTTTCTTCAAAAAGCTTGCATTTGCAGCGTGTAGATATACGGACAATTAGGTAGCAAGACAGTGTGAAATTATTTCAGGCATCAAAGCGAGAAAAAAATTCATTAATTGGGTTGCTCCTCGTAAATCAGAAAGAAACAGTGTACCATTGGGTTTTCAGAATTGCAACGAGAACTTCATGTACTCTGTTTCTTGGTGGAGTAGAAGTCGTCCCCGCGAAGAACCGAGCTCATTAAACGGACGAAGAAAAGAGAACTTATTATCGAGAACCTAGCAGGCGCAAATTTGGAAGTAATATTAGAATTTTAAATTCGATCTAGATGGTATCTCAAAGGCAAAAAAATATTATAATCAAAGTTGTTTCTTTCCAGTTGCAAGACTGGTCGTCCAGCGACATTGAAAAATTCCGAATCTCTCATTCGACAACATCCCGCTCCGACCGTCTTCCGAAAGGCGGCCGGAACATTCTGCCGCGGGAATCTCGAGCTCCATATCTCCGTCCAACATTCGTCTTTTAGTTTTCAATTCAACGCCACTCTTTATTCAAAAAAATTAGACAAGATGCGAGTCTACCAGCGCCTCCTGCTGGCCACGCCGTCCTCGATCGCCTCCAAGGCCACCCTGGGCCCGACGCCCCAGGCGCTTCTCCCGCCGCTGCACCTGTACCGACGGATCCTCCGCATCCACCGCAAGAAGCTGCCGCCCGAGATGCGGCTGCTGGGGGACGAGTACGTCAAGAGCGAATTCAGGGCGCATCGAAATGTTGAGAATCCTATCCATATTGTATGGACATGCGCCCCATGAAAGAGTGGATTGAGAGTGGTCTATAGAGGCTGACGGGAATGTGTGTTTCCACAGGTCGGCTTCTTGACGGAGTGGCAGCTTTACGCGCAGAAGTTGGAAGGTGACTCCTGGCGAGGCGAGAAGCTGGATCAGGCCAAGTTGGACAAGATGAGCGGTTCGTGATGTTCATACCCTGAAGGGTGGCAGGCAGGGTCCAACTGCGGTGCTAACTCGCTGTTATTTCCGGCTCGCAGAACAACAAATCGGACAGCTCTACGAGCTCATGCGGACTATTCAAGGCAAGAATGAAGATGAGGAGTGAATAAGTCTCTCGATGCGCACCGTCTTGCCTGACCTAGGGCCGCTGAAGGAGTCCTGGGAAGCTTCCCAGCGCGGGGTTTCGGGGACGTGAAGATGCGCTCCGTGGTGAAGAAGACCCAGGATGATTCAGCATTCGAGTCATGACTTGGAGTGCCTGGTCGAATATCAATCAAGGCTCTGACCCAGCTCTATAATTAGCAGTCGAGGACAAAGCCTTATCTTTCCGCTGTGCAGTCTCCCCATCGTCAGAATCTCATTCCACGTCTTACTCCGCCACCACTTCTCGGACACTGTTCTATCCCGTTTAGGAAAAAACAATTTTGTCCCCTCATACTCCAACAATCTACAATCCACGGTACAATGTGCAAGGTCATCATCTGAAAATCCCGCACATGCGGGCATCGCTGGCTCTCGATAATCCAGCCATGCGGCGACAAACGGGGCTTCAACGACTGTCCTCTCTTCAAGAGCGGCCGGGCCTCGCGCAACGGCGCCGTCGTTGCGTCCCTCGTGGCGTCCCCCAAGACGTGCCCCGTGTGCGACAGGAAAGGCGACTATGACGGGAACCAGATCCGGATGGTCAGAGGTGAAAGGTTGGGGGTGAGATTCGGGCCGAGTGCCGATATGAATGCTCCGGGCGTTGATGCGATCTGTTGCGGGGTCCTGTGAGCTGTGAGCTGGGCAGCGGGTTATTTGTTTTGCAAGTGGTAAAGACTGGTTGGAGTTTGTTGTCCTCTCCTCATAGAGTGTGTTTTTTCTTTTGCGTTTGGTATTTAGATGACAGTATAGACTGTACAGTGCGCATGTGACATGTCCTGGTCTGTATTATATAGGAGCGAACTTTTTTTGGACATAGATCTTACTGAATCTGCAGGCAGGTTTCGATGCAGGTCACTTTCTCTAAGGGACCTGGGCTACACTTCGGTACGCAGCCACTGTACTCCGTACTGCACTTCACGTCCCAAGCTCACTTGATCGATCCATCCATCCATCCATCAAATCAATCACCTAGTCATCCTCCTTTCTATGAGGTATGTATGTATATATGTATGTATGTACAGTGAACTGTAGACAAGCTTCTTCTAAATAGTCTTCTGCCAGACATTAAAAAAAACCACTCCAAGAAGGAAACAGAAACATGTCTAAATCTAGTCATGTAAGTAAGATCAATCAAATCACTCCACCAGCTTCTTCCCATAGATCAACGCGTCCACCAGCTCCTCGCTGTTCTTGAGCCTCGCCGCCCCCGGGACCCGCCCGATGACGCTGAACCCGAGGCTGTCCCAGATGCGCGTCGAGGCGGTGTTGTTGGCGAAGACGAGGTTGAAGACGGAGTATTTGTAGCCCTGCAGGCAACCTGGTTAAGATCTTGCTGGTCTACATATGAATGGGGAGGAGGGGGAGCGTACAAGTTTCGGGGCGTACTCGAGGTAGGTCTCGCCCATGACCTTGCCGACGCCCTTGCCGCGGGCCGCGGCGCAGGTGAGGAAGCCGGCGTTGCAGACGTGGGAGCAGCGGCCTGTTTTTTCACCCATTATCCAAAGTCAGTCAGTTCCATCTTTACAAGCACTAGCGTCCAAAAAAAAAAAAAAAAAAAAAAAAAAAAAAAAAAAAAAAAAAAAAAAGGTGACGACGGAAAGAAAGACGAACCAGGATAATTCGGCTTGACGTAGAACGTCCCCAGACACTCCCTCTCCCAGTCCCTGCCCTCCTTCAACCCATCCTCATCCTCCTTCGAGGATATCACCGCCACAACCGCAAACGTCCCGAACCAGTAGTCCGCGAACTTGTCCAGCGGCATGGGCTCCTCCATCGGGTACGTGCACCCGCGCTCGATCTCGGCGCTGAACTCGGCATGGAGAAATTTCACCAGGTCCCCGGGGACGCTGTCCGGGCCGTTGCCGATGGGATAGAGCGTCACGCGGGTCTGGCCGTCCTTGAGCAGCACGGCGCGGCGGGGCTCGAGACGCGGGGTGATGCTGGCGGGATGGAGGGGCGGGGGGATGCGCGAGTCGGGGTTCTCGAGGATGGAGCCGGGCATTGTCCTTTTGTTTTCTTGGGTACTTTTATTTTATTTTACTGGGGCTAATTGAGTTTGCGGGGAAAAAAAGTTAAAGCCAATAATGGCTGATTTTGGGTCTTTATATGTATATTATGTGTTGTGAAAAAAAAAGAACAAGGTTGTTTGGTATGCGGGGTAGCAGTATAAGTACTCCGCGATGAGGGGACTTGTAGTCCACAGGGCGCGCGCTTTTCGACACTCCTACGACTGATCGATCCACTTGCTTCTAGAAGAATGCCGTTTTCAGGCGGAGGGGGACGGACAAACCTTGGAAGATACGGACGAGAAGATAAGCTCGGGGGCGGGCGGGTGGGTCTTGTGGTTGGAACGGAAACCAATTTGCCAAAAGGTCGGGGTCTCCCCTCGGGATTCAAAGGGCGAGGTAGGTACTGTACAAGACCTGCGGCAGAGGGATAACGAAGCGGCGGTGTTTTGCCGTGAAATTTATTTGTAAGCCAGAAAAGGGTAGACCACATATATATACCAGATGCTACCTACCGTCAACTGGCGGACAGCCCAGTCAGACTCGGACTGCATTTGAGCGGTCTATATATATAGGCCGTCAATCTTGCTCGCTACATAACTGGAAAATCATCAAACCAGCAGCAGCAAGCACAAGACAAGACAGGACCAAAAATTGCAATTATAAGAAAAAAAGGTAATAATAAAAAGCTAAATAAACCCAGGGTATCTTATTCCACTCACTAGCTAATTAAAACGCTATGCTATGCTATGCTCTGCTGCACGATGCGATGCGGTAGATATCCCATGCTCTGCCTCTGCCTCTGCTCTGCTCTGCTGCTATATTATATTCCAGCTGGCAATCCTTTCTTTCTTTCTTTGACATGAGGTCCTTTACTCTCCTTTGGCTGCCTGACCGGCTGGCCCGTCTCTCTTCCGTCGGAGTAATATATGACGGGATGTATATGCATGTATGTATGTATGTATGTAGCTCATACCGCGGCAGTTTCTGTCTCTTCTTTCTCTCTGTCTTGACATCTTCTGTTTCGTTTCCTTCCCCTCCAACTGGCCAGATGATGGTCATGGCGTCACTGTTATTCCGTCCGTCCGTCGGATCATAGTCTATAACTCCGAATAGACGTGGATAATTGACGGCAACGATCGATCGAATAGTGACGCAGTGGAGAAAGAATGCAAGAAAGAAAGAAACCAGAAACGCACAAGTGCCAACAGGACTGCCGCAGAAGGTACAGTACATAATACATAATACATCTCAGACCAGACAGAAGAGAAGGTAGGGTAGGTAAGGAAAGGCAAGGTAAGTTTCACAGCTGGGTAGGTAGGCAGATAGCATGGTGGACGGAGACTCCTGGTTCCGAAGCCTTAGGACAAACAGCATTAAAAAAAAAGAGAAATAAATAATCTCAACTAGTCAAAAGACAAACTCTTAGTAAAGACTCAGACAACGACAACAACAAATACAGACAGGACAAACAATTGCGCCGTGGGAATCGAGCGATGGAGGAGGAGGAGCAGGATATGCGGATTCTTTCGAGAAATGACATTACTGAAGAAAAAAGTGGATATAAAGGTTAAAAGGAATACAAGCTAGACGAAGCCGAAACACGAGGCGGGTGAGGTGGGCCCCTGAGGCAGTAACGAGAGAGGTGTGTAAAGCCGAACGTCCCCGAAAACAACGAGATGAAGCGCTGTACACGGAGTCTAGTCAAGATTCCCAGAGAAGATAATCTGACCCCGGGGAATGCATGGGTGTATTACAAGCGATTACGTGAGTTATAGGACGGGGGAATCAAAGAAGGAAGAATTCGTGAAGCGCGGACCTCGGCACGTCCGCCAGCGGGAAGAAAATGACCGTGTCGTCTAGAAGGTAGAGAGAGAAGAACGGGAGCAGAGATTTTTTTTTTCTTTGTTTCCATCTTAATACCTCCAAGGTGGACGTTCGTCGAGTCTGCTACGGGAACTAGTAGAACTCTCCCTTCCAGAGCGGGCTTTGGGCACTGGAAGCATGCTGGAACGTCTGCTGTTGTGGTTGTTGTTGTTGGAATGACCAAGTGCGGTCCCTGGACGAGCAGGGCTCGATGCGTCGTGGTCGTCACTGGCCCGGGTCCTAGTGACCGATATGCCAGCGTAGCTCTGGCGGTTTCTTCGCCCAGACGGTAGATCCATGGCCGACGGCTGCCTCCGGAGCTTGCTGTAGGGCGGAGGATCGAGGACAGACCCGGTGGGTGTGGGTGTGGCGGTCAGGCGGTTGGGGGTCGGAGAGGCAAGCCGGCTGGTAGCACGACTCGAAGACCTCCTACCGGGTGCTGGAGAGGCAGAGGCCTGGCGGCCGAGAGGGCTAGGAGGGGCTAGGGTCGAAGAGCTGGATCTCCTGGGAGGGTGAGTAGGGACAGGGTCTTTCCGGTAGGGAGAGGGCGTGGTGGCTGAAAGAGGCTTGAAGTTGTGTCCGACATCAAGGTCACTCGTGTTCGTGCTACTGTTCCAGCGTGGTCTGTTATTTATTGGTGGCGCAGGTGAAGGGCGGCGAGCAGGTACACGAGAACTCGGTGTTGGGGCGAGGGAGGAATTCCCCTGGCTGCGGGTGGGCGACGTGACGGTGCTCGAAGCCGCAGACCGAGGGATCGAGGACTTCCGGGTCGAAACGGGCTGGGGCAGGCTGGAGTAGCGCCGGGCCTTCGAAGCAGCCACCGTGCTTCCAACGGAGCTGCCCCGTCTGCTGGGGGTCGACGCACCTTTGACGCCGCTGCCAGACGACAGGATGACCGAAGACGCGGGAGAGCTTCCAGGAGTGTCGATGGCGCTGCCGGTCGCGGGACTGTCCATCGTCATGATGCTTGATATCGAATCCCGCAGCTGCTGGCTCGCGGTGAGGTTGAGATCTTCCAGGACCGAGTCCATCACCTTCAAGCTGGCCTTGAGCGCGTCCAGCCGGGACTCCATGTCAGACAGCAATCGCAGAATCTCACCGTTCACGGTGAGCCTGTCGTTAACGCCCTTCTGTATGATCGAGACGACCCTCTCGATCGCGGGCGTGTAGTGCATTTTCTTGGCCTCGAAGCTCTCAATCCGCTTTGCCAACGCCGCCTGGTTGTGGATGTGGGCTCCTGTGTCCAGCGCCTCCTGCAGCTTACCGATGCTCCTCTCGACCGAGTCGAACATCTTCTCCGCCTGTCTTCCGGCGTTCCTGAACACGAGGATCCACTTATCTTCGCTCAATTCCTTCCTCAGGGCTTCGGCGTCAGCTTCAAGCTTCTTGTAGCCTTTCTCCAGCCGGTTCCTCCGTTCCTCCAACTCCTCGCAAGCGCTGGGGAAGATCTTCTCCGCCCTGGACTGGAACATGGAGAGTCTCATCGGTAGGAAGTCGAGAGAGGCCCTCAGCGGCTGCATGCGCGCAAACAGCGCCATCAGACTCGAGTTCAGATCGTCCTGAGGGGTCTTATGACTGGTCGGGGGGGTTTCAGTGAAGGCGGGGAAGCTGAAGCGCTGGTTCGTGCGATCGGGGCCCGGTGACTCCTCCACGATGGTCTCCAGCTCATTGATATCCAGCCCGGGGGTATGCTCAGAGCCGGGCTCCGCGGTCATGGTCTTGTGCCGCTTCTCTTCCATCTCGAAGATCAGCCGGCTGAGGCTGTCGACCTCCAGACCCACGTCGCCCAGCACGTTGCTCCACAGTTCCTCCCACTCCATGGCCAATTCGACCTGCTCCTTGACGCCCTTCAGCTGCGACTTGACCTTGGCCCAATCCTTCAATATCGACTCCACCTGGACGACGATCTCTTTCAAGGTGTCGCCGCTGACACTGCTAATGTCTTCCCGTAGCTGTACATTCTCAATCGCCTTGACGTAGACACTGATCAGGCTCTCGAACGTCTTGATCGCCCTGTCGACATCGTCCAGGCCCTCCCTTCCCGCTGCGGCAGCCCACTCGACGTCGTCCTCTGCGTCCAGGCCGCCCAGGACATCCGAGGCCTTGTTGATCCATATCCTGATCTGCTCCGCAGCGCCTGTCAGCGCCTTGACCGCGGCCGGAGCGGTGGGGATGGCGGCGATGCTCGCCTCCAACGAGGACGGCTGCGGCAGGGTTATGGACGTGAGCTGGGAGAGCTGGCTGCTGAACGACGCGCGGGAGAAGGAGTATATCGACTCCGTGCGATGGAGTCCAAGGGGGTTGAAGTAGGAGGACGATGCGCTCGAAGGCGCGGGAGGAGAGTCTTTCGGGGGCGGGGGAGGGGGCTGGTCGCCATTCTCCTCCTCCTTCTCCTCCTTCTCTGCACTGCTCTTGAGATATTTCTCAAAGTCGCTCTGGTCGCGCTGCGAATCGACTCCGTTTGACCCGGAGGACGGGCGCCCGGGCGCCACCACAGGCTCCGCGACCGACATGGCTGTCGCAGCGGCGTCGTCGTCGTCGTCCTTGTCCCTGTGGTGGTTGTCGTCCGTCGTGGAGAGCTGGACGTCGTCAGAGACTACCGGTTCCGGATCGGGATCGGCAGACACGGTACGGCCAACGTCTGCTGCTGCTGGGTCCGGCAACTCTCCAACGGACTCTACCGGGGTCTGCAGCTGTTCCTCTTCCTTGGTTATCTGCTGCTGCTGCTGCTGCTGCTGCTGCTGACTACTGGGGGGGTTTGCCTGTGTGGACCGCTTGCCGGTCCAGGCCCGGCCGCGTTTCTCGACCTTGATGGACAGATTGCGGTGGAGGCTATCGAGCTCCTTGATCTGGTGCTCGGGGATTTTGCCAACGACGTTCTGGGGGCGGTTGATATGCAGCGTCGCCCTAGCGGACCCGTCCAGCAGCTTCACGCGGGCAGCGAGCCCAGGGGACAGGCGGCGGAGGACGGAGGCGTGGGGAACCAGGAGGCTCAGGTGGTGGTCACCGCCACTCTGGCCGTGGTTCTTATCGTCGTCGCGGTGGCTGCTGGTGGTGCTGCGCAGGGAACCCTTGGACTTGACTCTCCGGGGAAAGGCGGACGAGGAGGAGGGGGTCGGATCAGCAGGCGGCGAGGGGCCCGGCAGCGAGGTGCTGCTGGCGGTGCTCGACGGCTGGCAGGAAGACGTCGGGGCAGAGGCAGACGAAGAGCTGGTGGATGGCGCGGGCATGGAGACAGTCACGGTCCTGGGCTGCTGGCGGCCTCGAGGGATCCAGATGCCCAGGCCGCGCGACGATGGAGGGAACGAGGGCAGCGAGGCGGTCCGGGGCGGGCGGGCGGCGGCGCGCAGGCGCGCAGCGTCGCTCTCTCTGCTCTCCCACTCCCTCTGCGGGCTCTCGCGGGCGGCAAACAGACCAGCGCCGGGCGGCGTGAGTTCGTTGAGGATGGTCTCGAGGACGCGCAGCCGGATGGTTCGAGGGGGAGGATCTACATGTTCGGCAGGGGATCGCTGGGGCCATGCTGGACGGAGCTCGTGCCAGGGCTGAGCGCCGCGGGAGCCCATGCTGCCTGCACAGACTGGGTCTTCCTGGACGCTCCTGATCGATGATTCTGATGTTATTCTGAGAGTATCCTGATCGATGGCGTCCGTTGCCCTCTCGTTTCGTCTCTCTTCGTGCTATACGGTCCAGATCTACTGAGCTGCGCGGGATATACGGAGCGCGCCGGCAGGGCTTCCATGATATAGAGAAGCCATTGTACACGACATGTGCTGCTGATCCAATTGACATTCTCCCGGAGATATCCTACATCCATGAGTCCAACAAGATTCACATTGGCTACTTGCACAGAGAGCCGTGGCATACTTCACAGTCTGTCCATCGATATCCGGGCCGTCCAGGGGCCGCTCGGGTCGATCTGAGATGAGACTCGCACACAAGGCAGCAAAAAGAAAGGGTATCTAGAGTGACAGCAAACCAAAAACGCACTACTACGTGTACCAATCAACTTCATCCTGTCATAACCCAGGGCATGACCTGCCGCGCCCTCTCTCCTCACGCGGCGCCCGCGTCCTCCTCGGGGGGCATCGTCGTCGGGGGCGCCGGGGGCGTCTCGAGCCAGTCGCGCACCAGCTCCTCGCGCACGCCTTTGCACCAGGCCAGGAGCGCCCGGTCGAACTGCCTCCACGCCTCGTCGCTGCTGCCGTACACCACGCCCATGACGTCCATCTCCAGCTTGATCTCCCACCGGATCTCGGCCGCCTTGATCCAGTAGCGCAGGTTGTCCGCGCACCGGTAGGGCTTAGCGACGTCGTCGTGGAAGTACTTGATCTGCCCGAACGGCCGCTTGGACTTGCGCACGGCCTGGTTGTGCATGCGGACGAGCTCCCGGCCGTCGCGCAGGCGCTCCAGCATCGCCGTGGGGAGCGCGCCGTCGTCGACCGACGTCCACGGCGGCAGCGGTGCCTCAGGCCGCTCCAGCGATCGCAGGAACGCCTCCTCGCGCTCGCGCTCCCTGCCCGTCCAGTCCCCGCGGGCCCAGTGCCAGTTCTCGCGCTCCTTGGCCTCCAGCTCCTCCAGCTTGCGCTCCTCGTCCAGCATCCAGCGCACCTGGGACATCCAGCCCAGGATGGCTGCGCGCTCCTCGTCCCGCAGGCCGAGGACGAAATTCCGCGACGCCCACCGCTTCAGGACGTCCAGCACCGCCAGCAGTTCCTCTCGGATTTTCTTTTCACTCTTGATCGCTGCAAGACGGTCGGGACGCTCATGCGAGATGTAGTATATCCTGGCCGCCCGGATGGCCAGCGTGACAACATCCAGGATCCGCACGCCCTGGGACTCCTGCCATTCCCGAGGCAACCCGCTGGGGTGGTCGGAGCCTTCTTCGCCCGACTCCCGCGGTACCTCCAGCGAGAGGCTGTTGCGCGGGCTGCTCCGCGCAGACTGGGGAAACGGAGGGGGCGGCGCGTCGTTGTCCATCGTTTCGATGCTGTGCTCTGCCTTGTCCAGCGCCTCGACCAGGTCTTTCCGCAGAGCCGCCAGGTCCGGCGGAGGCGGGACGTTGTGTGTCTTGACGGCGTAGGTGCTCACCGTGGGCGGGAGCATGATGAAGTCGTCTACATCGCCATCGGCCCCGTCCGGCGCCTCGTCCATCGGGCTCTCGACCACGTCATCGCCGTCCTCCGCCTGCTGGGTGAGGAGCACCTTGGGGGCGCCGTTGTCGTCCTTTTTCTTCCTCGGGCGCGCCATCGTACCGCCCTTGCCGTCCAGCAACCCCGTGCGCGCGAAGTAGTACTGCAAGTGGGCGATGCTGCCCAGGCTCATGACGCTCTCGCGATGCTTGGCCGACTCGGCGAACTCGGCCCCCGTCGTGCGGATGTAGCCCCGTCGCCGGGACGAGGCCGACACGGTCGACCTCGCATCGCCGGAGGAGGTCGCGGAGAAGTTGGACACGGAGGAGACGGAGGAGAAGGTGCGGTCCGGCGAGGGACACGAGGAGATGGCGGGCGTTGGCACGATGGACGGGTCGGGAGAGCCAGCACGATAATCTGGCGGCGACGTCGTCTCCGATTCAACGTGTTCACCCATGGCTGCGGTGAACGTGTGTGTATGTGTGTGTGTGTGTTCGAACGCGTGGGGATCGCGTGTGGACAAGAGAGGGCACGCCGCAAGTGCGTGTGAAGCCGTACGGTGAGTAAGGTAAGTGGAGGTATCTAAACCTCTCTCTGCGCGCAAGGACCGCTGGTGGTGTGTGTGTGGTAAGACGTGGGAATGGGCAAGCTGTCGAGAGCAGACGATGGGCGAAAAGATGCCTTGGTCGATGATCTGTGTCCTCCGAGACTATCGAGCGTGCAGGAATAATAATAGCGACCTGGATCCACGCTCTTGTCCTTCTGGGCGTGGGAGAGGGGTTGGAAAGGGGGCTCTGGATCGGTTCCGGGGCCGCTGCAGGGATAGTCGCCCAGGGGCAGCGGGCACGCCGGCGCCCGAGCTAGCCGGCGGAGATGGACTCCGTCCCCCCCTCTCCTGCACGAGGCGAACCTGGAACAAACTGCAGATGCGAGTGCAGCGCGACGTGCAGCTGGGCAAAGAAAAAGCTGGCCAGGCTCGACGTGGAAGACATGACGTGCGTCTCCCAAACCCACTTCTATCTCGACGATAATAACAACAAGAGCATGTCTGGCATCCAGCAGCGCGGCCCAACGACGCCGCGCTTGTCTCACGGGCTGCGCGTCTCCTGCCTCGGGAAGCAGCCGTTCGCCCCGGCCCGACCATGGCCCCGGGCCCGCCCACGCTGGCATCTTCCCCGTTCCGGTCTAGCCCGCGCCCGCCTCGTCGCGTGCCAGGGCCGACGGGGTCACGGGGTGGCTGGCGCTAGGCCCTCGTGGCCGCGCCCTGCCAGCCCTGCCTCCCTGATTATTCCATGGGTACGATCCGCATTTCCGGGGCGCCCCCTGGCCGGGCCGGCAGATTCTCATCATGGAGCCGTGATGTTCTTTGTTCATTATTTATCTATGCAGGCCACGTGTTGTTCGGATGTTTTGTTTCATCATCATAGAAGAGCAAGACATAAAAGAGCTCAGGTGGATCCTTGAGAAAAAGAACATTATTGGGTCAATGTTTCTCGGCGCCTTCAGCCCTAGAGGTCTATCCACGAGTCTATGGCAGTGTGCACAGTGCATCAGGAGCTAGTACTCATGGTGTCTCTATACTATTAGATACTCAGGGATCCATCGAATAATAATGTCTGTTCGTTTATCAGGCCTCTCTTTGCGGGGTTTACCTCAAAAGGCTGGCTGCAGCGTGAGTTGAGGAGCCTTGGATATGGCTGAAACAAAGGAGATAGGAACGGAGAAGGGAGAGCAAAAGCCGTGTCTAACTGGACTGTGCATTGAGGGGAGGACCGCCCATGTGTGGAACTAATAATGAGTAGTAATGAGACGGGTGGAGTGCAACCTGAAAGACAAAAAGAGCAAAAAAGTCCCGTAGACAAAAACAGAAAAGCCCTCGATGCAGGAATAAAGAAATATCTAAGGAAGGCCCTGATAATCAACCGTCTAATGAACAAAAAACCCCGTATCACGAACACATCAAAGATCCAAATCCAAAAGGAAGAAACACAATCGGTCTATAAGATTCCGAGATTTAGATGACCTCATGCCGCTCCCAGCCCGTCGGCCTCACCACGTCCGTGCCCTTGCTGGGCCGCGGCCGGCTCGTGTCCTTGTACTGCGCCACGTACGGGTTGGGGTCGCGCTTCTGGTCGAGGTTGCCCAGCGTGTGGTTGACCTCGCGGTGCTTGGCCTCGTCGGCGCGCACGTACAGCAGCAGGTCGCGCATCGTGCGCTTGCCCTCGGGCATCTTCCAGTACTTGACGGCGATCTCGGGCGCGGGCATGTCCTTCCACTTGGGCAGCTTGCCCGCCTCCAGGTCGTTGATGGCCCGCGTGTACGTGATGACCGCCTCCTCCTCCAGGTACCCCACGAAGCGGTGGCAGGTGCGCGGCGAGATGAGGTACGACAGGAAGAAGCCGTTGAAGAAGACGCCCTGCGCGCCCAGGACCATCAGCCGCATGAACCAGCCCGGCTCGGCGAGCTTCATGAAGGAGAGGAGGTGCATGCGCTCGTTGTAGGCCTCTTCGAGGAGGGTTTCGATCCTTTTCACACTTGTTAGCTGCTTTTTTCTCTTCCGGTACATAAACATCCCGTATGTCTGGAGGATGTAATCAGAGACTCATATAGATCGAGTTAGATACTCACCATCCATTATCCCTCTTCATCCTCCTTAGACTGTGCAGATGCCGCAGCATCCCCCCAACCATACCCGGCACACCGGCCACGCTCTCCAGGAAGATAAACCGGATCAGCCACTTGCGCTCCGTCATCTCGAACTTCTTGGGCACATCCTTCACGCCCTCGGGCGGGTGCCGGTATCCCGTCGCCAGGTCCGTCGCCCAACGCAAGAACCGTACCATGCCAAGCGCCACCCAATCGGACCAGTCCCGCGCCTCCCTGTGGGCGATGGTGATGGCACGCATCTGCTCCTCGGTATATCTGTTGGTTCGAGGATGTCGTTAGCAATTCTCATATATACTTCTGGAATGTGGTCACATGTTGGGCCAGCATGTGGCAACGTCAAAGGGAGTAAGATATATATATATATATATATATATATATATATATATATATGATTGAAAAAGAAGGGAGAAACTTACACAGGATGCCCCCATGCCGACTCCAAGTCCTTGATGTGTTCCGTCTCTGGCGGCGGGAAGAAATCTCTGATCCGCGTCCGGGGCGTCGTCGAGAACACCCGCTTCCCGGAATCTCTCTTCTGGATCTGCCGGTTGCTGTGGTTGTAGGCGAAGAAAGTGCGTGCACGCAGTGCTGCTGCTGCCGCTGGCGATGTGCTCGAGTAGCAGCATCTCAAGGTCCCGACACGGAGACCGCTCTTGGGGAATATCGAGGCAGCCCTGATGGGCGCCGTGGTTGTGGTCGAGTACATGTGTAGATGTATAGATGGAGGATGTATATAAGGATGGGACGACGGTGTTCTCTGGTAGGGCTTTATAGATCTCTTTGGGTATTCAAATAGGTAGATCCGACGTAGAGGGATAAGATGAAGATGACCAGCCAGAGACGATCTGTATGTTATGAGAAGGATGTCGTGTTGTTTGTTGTCTTGATATAAGACTAGATACTTGGTATGGAAGAAGTAGAGTATGTACACATCCTAACGAGCGACCCGAAGCAAGAGATATTTATAACGAAGAACACATGGGAAAAGGGAGAGATACGAAAGGAAGCTCGAAAATTCGCACGAAAACATTCTGGCGCAGACACAGCAGTGAGTCCCGATATTCCCCAGGGAGCTGTATAGTTCTGTCTGGAGGACCGCCCATCGGCAACCGGAACCGTAACCGTAACGCTGGCGGTCCCCGTTTGTTCTGGAACTTCCGCCCTGCGCCGCTCTGGCTAGGGTGCAGCGTGGTCAGCGCTGTTTCGAGGCATTTCATAGGCTCTGCTGGCCGTTTTCTCGGTCTATTTTCGGACGCGCATCGACGCCAGTGAGGCAGGACAGTCCACAACATCAGATAAGACATGCACCCAGTCGAAAGCGCGCTCGAAACGCTCCCCATTGTGGCACTGGCGCGCCTTCTAGCAGACTTGACGGCGACGTCTTGAGGGCGATCGTATCGCGGTGACGGTATCTTACGCGGAAGGCGGTGTCAAGCGAGGGCACATGACATCGGGAGATCCCGGGACGGAGGAGGTGGCCATGACTCAGTCACCGGTCCCTTGTGCAAAGATCCCGACTCGGCACGGGCGCCAACGGCCCCCCCCGAAGGGCCGAAAGAGGCCTGTCTGAAGAACACCGATGCGTCAAAACCCTCGCCGAAAACTGCTCGCCGGGCACGATGCAACTTGCCAACAATAGACGGCTGGCCGTCCGGGGTTTGAAAAAACACCGCAAATGACCTCGAACTTCACGGATCAGGCGTTCCGGTCTGCTTAGCCTTGTTCCGCTCTCCACAGCGAAAAACGGATTTGAAATCGACCTTTCTTTTCAGTACCCGAAGTGACGTAAATTACAAATGATGTGTTCTGTCCACATTATTATGGAGTAAACTCTTATTGTGAACTTCAGCCTTGCGGGGACCGAGTCAATCCCGGACACAGTATGGTGGCGATGATCCCCGAGCCTTTCCCGAGATATAACACCCGCTGAGCCACATGAGGAGTAGTGAGGGACCGTGAGGAGAAGTGAGGAGAACATACAGGGGAAAGCTAGGGAGCAAGATACGTAGGTATCAAAAAGCTTGTGATTCGTTTATCAGAAACGAAGCCTCCATTCAGCTAATGTCGTGGTGGCTGGTGGGCTATTTCTATTAATACCTAGTAAGAAATATAGGTGTTGGAGAAGGGATGGCTGCTGGCAGCATGTGATTCAACTTGGAAAAGCATTTATCGTTTGATGACAAAGTTACTCTCGCCCTCTTGAGGGTCAATGTCCTTCTTCTCGAGCTTCACGACGTGCGCGAGACGCGGTCCCTTGTTGATGTCCTTCAGCAGCTTCTGGAGCGACTCCTCGTCACCCTGGGCCTCGCCTTCGACCTGCTCCGAGTTAGTAGCTGCAAAGGACTGCACCTAGATACCCAGATGCGCTAGCGTCGTTTCGGGCGGTGGAGAACGGTCAGATTTGGAGATGTGAAGAAATATGCATCGTGTATATATACCTTTCCATCTGCAGTATTTCTGACCCAGCCGGTCAGGCCGTACTCGTTTGCATGCCGCTGGGTGAAGTCACTAAAGAGTACAACAGATATTTGCATTAGAAACGAACAAGACTAAAAGAACCTTTGGGTCACAGGGCTCCAGGTTCATACCGAAAGTTCACTCCTGTAGACATGGGCAGGTTAGCGACCTAGGAAGTGAAACGGACGGAGCGGGGCCGGGCGGCTTGCCTTGAACCGTTCCATGGACTTTGAACGCGATCTGGCGATCGGCGATTAGCAGAGGAGCAACCTGCAGATGGTGCACGGGAGATTAAGCATACCCGCTTGGCTGACATGGTTCCGCTGTTGTAACTCAGGCAGTGGTAGACGTGTAGTTCTTCCTACGGTGATTTTTGTTGCTCGGCTGATGGTGATGATAATGATGACGATGATATCATCCATCTGCAACTCCGTATTTGGCTGTTTGCTGCGCAGAGGGGGTTGTCACGTGATCACATTGCTCTGATTCGTCGCGAGGTAGGAGGGCGACAATCGTCTGTTGCCAGATCAGGCAAGCTCGCAGGGTCCTCCCCTAAGTTGTCACTCGTGGATCTCAGAAACAAGATTGCTTGATCAATGCATATTCGAAGTCAGGACCTCGCGACCCACCCCTGAATCAAGCTCTCGGAGTCCGCGACTTCGGAGAAATCGAAAGGAGAAGGGTCAGTAATGTCGGGTTTTCCTGTTTGACAGGATTACTTGTGAATTCCACTCAAATCACCCTCATGGCTAATTCTTTCTGAATGTTCCCTTCTCCAAATAATTTCTAATTACAGCAAAGTCAATTTATCTTCAGTTTTCTGTTCTCATCGATCGAGTATACAACTCCAATTGGTTCTGGCGGTGACGCTCGCCTTTCCGTTGATTACACCGAGAGATGCATTATTATTTCCTGCTGCAGCATATCAGCAAAATTTCCAGTATCGGAACCAAAAAAAACCATCCGAACAGTCCGTAACCGCGGCTATTATTTATAGCTCCCGTCGTGATGGACAGTGGACTTGTCATCACTGACCCACCGGATCCGCAGGAGCTATGGTTAGACGTCCCCTCATCGGAAAGTCCATCGAGCCATCGACTCTCGAGTCATGCGAGATGTCTCATCCACAGTAACCTTTTTCTGTTCTGCCGAGGAAGCCGCACATTAGTATTTCGTACCTGAGGGAGCTACGGACGGCGAGGAGTCTGAACGGAAAGAATATATTGCGGGAGACATTAAAGGCAGGTGACTGCGGATAAAGGGAGAAACTGTCCCTTAAATGCGGACCTACACTGAGGACGCCGCAATGGTCGACCGTCTAATTCTCTAGCTGCAGCCCAAGCGTGCCGCATACGCAGATGTCTCCACAAGTTATCCCTTGAGAACCTGGTCCGGCAGCTGTGAAGTACTCCGTAATCGGTAATGGGCCCTGTGTATCACTGTATTCTGTAGTGACGATGCCGTCTGCTTGTATCGGGAGTTTTGCTCCGACTTCTTCGATCGAAGAATTACCCCGATAACCTCCAAACTGGTATCTGGCATAACTTTCTGTTCGTATGTCCCCGATCGGTTCGCTATAAACAACTTGAGCGCAATAATAGAAGAACAGATGACGACTCGGGAAGGATAAGATTCTCGAGGGAAAATGTGGTTCCGCTTTTCCCGCCAAGGATGACGGAATATCGCCCTGAAATAAGTAATTCTGGACGCAGTATTTCTGGAAGGATCACATCACACCGCTCAAAGCAAACCGTATCAAAACCTTATCAAGGCCTGGTCAGAGCACTTACAGCTACATGTTAGCTGCCGCAGGACACGTTGATAGGAAGGGCACAAGTGCGACTTGTTGCAGGCTAGTCGACTGCTACGGTGTGCCACTACCGTGAATAAGGCTGTTGGGAGCAGACCTGATGATAGATAGGGAGCGGGATAAGAGCAAAAAAAAAGAATCAAGTGGAACAACGAGAGCAAGGGAAATGAATATGCGTATATGGTTGCACATGTGGTGTTGGAGTGGAGACCCTTGCAAGGTTCCTTTTTCTTTTCCTGTTCCTGCATGGCTCATTTTGATTCGAAGCTGACTAATAAGAGACACCGCAGAGAAGCTTTGAGGTTTCATAAAATCGGTGAATTGATAACACCTGATGAATGCATTTTGAGTTCAAGCAAGGGACGCGACGATCTAAGTATTCTTCTGATCCTCTGGTGGTTCATGATGCCCCATTACTAGGCTTGGTCCCTAGATGACATAGAATTCCGGAAAAAAGAAGAAAGCAATGAATGTTCACTGTGGTTTGGCGGAGGAATCGCTCAACCAGAGTTGGAGAAGTGCTGATGGGACGGTCTGTGGAAGGGTTGAAATTGAAAATGCCCTGTTCACATGTCGTCCAATGACCGTTGTGCCCCTGAGCCAGACTACGGCCGCGCCGAGTCTTCGGTGCCCTCGATCTCCGCATCCGCGCCGCAGCCTCCACGCTCAACGAGACGAGACCGCTACGCTTCTGCCAGGGGACGCGCGCGCGATGCTGGTGCTACGATGAGCGTCCTCTACTGGCTTCGGAGGCTCTACTCCCTTGATACCTTGGACACTCGTTTTACCGTCCCCGCAGATACTCCGCTGAAGACAGCTACGCCCACTGATGGCAAGGATGCTAGGGCGGTTGCGATTGCGAACAGTGCTTCGCCGTCGAAATGGAGAACCCCAGAGTTCTTCGTCTACTACATTGTCTTCATAGTCGCGGTGCCGCAGATGTTCAAGACGGTGATCGATGTTTCGCAAGGTCAGTGCAGCGCGACGTTGAATATGCCCTCAGACGAGGGACGACAGAGTAGAGGATATTGACCAGCTGTCTATAGAGAGCCACCCGACTTATTCGACTTATTCTCATCTTCTTTCTCCAGGATGGATACCTGGTCGCAAAGTTGTAAGTATCAATTCTTTTGCCGTGGTCGAACGCAGCTGCTAACGGCGCCGCTTCTACTCGCAGGACAATTCCGATGCGCAGTACTCGAGCTTCCGCGATAACATACCATATCTCCTTGTGCTTATAATTGTCCATCCCCTCCTCCGTCGGGCGTACAATGCCTTCTTTCCAGTCGAAACCTGGATTGCTCCACAAGATGTCAAACCATCGACGACTGCCGTGGCAGACGCTCGGTTAAAGCAGAGGACACATTTCGATTACTACTTTGCGCTCCTGTTCATAACCGCGCTGCACGGGGTATCTGCTTTCAAGGTGTGGCTAATTCTCTATTTGAACTATAATATAGCCGCGAAGCTTCCACGAACCTATATCCCGACGGCCACCTGGGTATTCAATATTGCTATCTTATTTGCAAACGAGCTATGCGCAGGTTACCCGTTGGCAAGGATCGCAAAGTTTTTATCTTCAGGAGAAGAGCCGTCGGGCTTTGTTCTTTGGGCCGAATGGCTAGATAGCAAGGGCGGATTGATACCCCGCTGGGAGATCCTCTTCAACATTACAGTTCTCCGGCTCATCAGCTTCAACATGGATTATTACTGGAGTCTTGACTATCCTTCGAGCAGTCCCATCGAGGTATGTGTATATATCTTACATACAACTCGAACCATCTCTGACTTCCTTAAGAAGAAGCAACTCGATCCTGCCGCACTATCTGAGCGTGACCGTGTCGCCATTCCCGCCGAACCATCAGCTTTTAATCCCTTGAACTATGTAGCCTACGTGCTCTACTCGCCTCTCTACCTGACCGGGCCGATTTTGACTTTCAACGACTACATATCCCAACAGAGATACCCCCCAGCATCACTCACAAAAACCCGCATTCTCCTCTACGGCATCCGCTTCCTCCTAACCTTACTCTGCATGGAGCTTGTCCTGCACTACATCTACGTTGTGGCGATCTCCAAATCGTCCCCTAACTGGTCTGTCTACACCCCAGCTCAGCTCAGCATGCTGGGCTTCTTCAACCTCCACATTATCTGGCTCAAGCTGCTCATCCCCTGGCGCTTCTTCCGCCTCTGGGCCCTGCTCGACGGGATCGATCCTCCCGAGAACATGGTCCGCTGCATGTCAAACAACTACTCCGCCGCCGCCTTCTGGCGCGGCTGGCACCGGTCTTTCAACCGCTGGGTTGTCCGATACCTGTACGTTCCTCTAGGAGGTGGAGGAGGACGCAGCAGCAGCAGCGGCCGACCTGGAGTGAATAATCACGGCGGGAAGTCTGCGGGTCCTCCCACCTTACTCTCCAAGGCCCGCGCCATCCTCAACTTCCTCATCGTCTTCACCTTCGTCGCCCTCTGGCACGACATCAACCTCCGCCTCCTCATGTGGGGGTGGCTCATCACCCTCTTCGTCCTGCCCGAGGTCATCGCGGCCATCATCTTCCCCGCGCACAGATGGCGCTCCCACCCCACCGCGTACCGTGTCCTCTGCGGCATCGGCGCCGTAGGCAACATCCTCATGATGATGATCGCCAACCTGGTCGGGTTCGCGGTCGGGATCGACGGCCTGAAGGGTCTGCTGGCGGGGATCGTGGGGTCGTATTCTGGACTGGCGTATCTGGCTGCGGCTTGTGCGGCTCTGTTTGTTGGGGTGCAGGTTATGTTTGAGATTAGGGAGGGGGAGAAGAGGGCTGGGATTAAGATGAAGTGCTGACATTGAGTTCCTTTTGAACAAATTCTTTTCAAAGTACAGAGAGAGAAAAAAGAACTATCATGAGTGACATCTATTTAACTACAATATAGTATGGTGTGGCAAATGATATCAAATTCTATTATCGTTCATTTGATTCTTAATATCAGACTATAATGCCTATTCGGGTATCTATGCTCCTGCTTTTCACACGGAAAAAGTATCTGTAGCTCGCTGGTGATTCTGCAACTTCGTGCATCCCAACAGATGATCAGCTGAAATATATCAGCATTGTTTCCTGAAGCGAATCCGCTGAGTCCAATAGAGCTGGCTGCTCGTAACACGCCGCACGGAGAATATCCTCTGTTCTCCGGAACATCTGATATGTCCTCAATGTTGCTAAACCCCAAAGGATTCTCATCTATAAGACCATAGTCGATGTCCCTAAGTTATCAACCAGCTAGACGCTAGTTTGCCGACACAGGGTCGTCATATGTATCTACTTAGGTAGACAGGCTGTTAAGGACATGACGAGACCGCATGGCCTGCAGCACCTATGGTGCTTCTCTGAACTTTCGCGCTTCATATGGCTCCAGCCACTATGACCTTCATGGATCGAGGGTAGATGGCGAGGACGGAATCGGCCACCAGAATTCAGCCTGGATATTGCTCGACAGAGTTTTTCGCCATGGTTCTCCTCATATCACTTCATATTTAGAAGAATGCTCCGCATCTCGACTCCTCGTGGATCTTGTAGCACTCGAGCCCACACGTCCGAACGTGACAATTCTTACACCGGATCTTGCCCCAGTACCCGCAGATAGCGCAGAAATAGCGAGGCGGCTTGGGGTGCAAGGGTGGACCGGCGCGCGCGGCGTTGTAAGACAGAGGCGGTTCGGCGAGGAGGGCTTGCATGACGCGCTCCGAGGGCGCGGACGGGATGTACGACTTGAGGAGAGGGTCGTTGTCCCACTCGGTTTTGATCAGTTGATTCGCGGAGGGTTCTTCTTGCTGTTCAGATGGGGTGGGCTCTGGTTCTGTTTCGGCGGGTGTAGTGGCGGCGGAAGGTTGCTGTTGTTGTTTCTTTTGTCGCGACGAGGGCTCAGGTTTGGGAGTTGCTGGTGTAGAGCTTCTCCGTGAGGGTTTTGTCACTTTTGAGACATTGGAGCGCTGCGCAGCGTGCTGCTGCGCTTGCGCGAGCGCAGCTTCCTCGTCATCGAGATAATTTCTGAACGTCTTTTGGGACTGGAGGATGCGGCGGACGTTGGGGGTTTGTTTGCCTCTCGAGGCTATAGTGGTTCACGACAAGTAATATCAGTAAACTATCAAAAAAACCCTCAACGAAATCCATCATCAAGGACTTCATCGTACATACCTCTGGCGGCGTCCTTCTGCTTCGTTGGAATAGGTATATGGACGTCCCTGTGGTTCTCCCTATCGAGCTCTGCCAGATGACGCACGATCGCAGTCTGCTGTCTGGATGTGATGTCCGTACGGCCTCCGGGCTCGCGGATCCCTCTTTTCCTTCCAACGGTGGGCTGGATGGCGGCCTGAGAGGGATCGAAGCCAGTATCGGGGACGTAGGTCCATCCGGGGGTGGTGCTTGGGGCGGAACTCGTCAGAACTTCCACGTGAGGCATGGTTGAGGATGTAAGTATTCCACGGAGATCTGGTCAAGGTAGGTTATGAACTGCTGTCATGAGAAACATGTCAGTTGCCCAAAGTCATGATTATTATCATGTCTTTGACTTGAGTTCTTGGCGCGTTCTTCGAAGTTCCAGATCTCGGAGCGGGCGATAAGGATGGATCGCCTCCCGCCCGCCCTCAACTGTTTGCCATGTTTGCATGTCCTCCGATGTGCCGCGGTACATACAGACTCTCGCCGCAACCCCAAATCAAGCATTCCACTATTCTAAGGAGCTTCCACCACAAGAAAGCCTCAATTTAATTGCTTATTCTTACATTTCCTCTACCAAGGTCAATAAGTGAAAAAAAATGAAAGCTAAACCCCCTACAATAGACAGTGTTCTGCTGACGATCGAATTTCACCCTTCCATTTGATTCGTTTTCGCAATACAGAGGATGTCTCATTGTGCCTCTCTCCTGCTTTTGATGTTGTCTAGGTGGTACCTGCGTAGATCTCCTGTGTGTCTGCAAGTTTGAAGATGCCGCGGAAGGTACAGGGCAGGCAATAGGGAGACCTTCCGTGTTCCTTCTTCCTCCCTATATGCCTCTGTTTTATATTCTACTCTTAAATGCAGTATCAAATCAAGCAATGGAGAATAAAAACACTGTCTCCCCAGACCTCTCGTTTCTCTCTTTGCCGCAAACCTCCGAACGACGCCTATATCCTTGCCCCCCATATTCTTTGTCCGCACCTAAAACCATGTCGTTCTGTCATCCCGACGTCGTGAAGACAACTGCGCTCTTCATGGTTCACATCGTAGGCTGATTGACAAACAAAAATCCCGTAACCCTGGTGGAGGTCTTGCCATGGTTATCGTGATTTCCGTCGTGGCGCTGGCTGTCCAGCGCTTCGAAACTTGGTACGATGGAGAGAACTAGCCACGCAACCCTCCTCTTTTCAGGCTTCTGCGTTTCGAGGTATATAGGTACCCGAGATTTGTGGAGTAAGCCATGCCCATGGCAAATGTCAGGCTACTAGGCGCCATGGTCCAGTGAATTGGGTTTGTTGTATGAGAGTGGTCAATTCACGAGGAGGACTGCGACCTGAAAATCCCAGTACCCTATTGCGTGGAGAGTCCAGCTTGGACTCCCCCATCATCGCTCACGGTATATCCGTGGTTCTGAAGGGGGACCATGATTCCTGACTAAGACATCTGGAAATTGCGGTTTTCGTTTTCCTAAATCAGGTAGGTATTGTTGTCTACTACATCATCGTCATGAAGAGACTTCATGAACTGACTGTCTGCACGGTGTAATAGGTAGTCAAACACTTGCTGAAACCCCTCAGATTATGTACCTTGCTTGCCGGTACCCGGTCATTTTCCTTCTGAAGGCTACTTTCCGTCTCGAAAGCTACAGCTACTCCTTGGAAAGCCTGGCGCGAGATATTTCGACACATTCTGGGTGAATAATGATTTCTCTAAAATGGAACGCATTCTACTGGCTGGCCGCTGCGATCTCTGCTGTTACCCATAGACTGGTCCAATGGCTGGGTGAAACGAGTGGTGTATCCCGTTATTTGTTAGGAAGCGTTTTTACGACCATTGCTGTATTCGCAGCTCGATATGCAACATACGAAGAACATCGGAGTCTGGCTACCTATTATACGATCCTGGGAGCCGCGGTTGTGTCTCTCGGAAAAGTTGCCCATGCTGTCAACGAGACCTTCGCGATGGATCCAGAGCAATATCGACTTAGACAAGAACTTTCTATTTACATTCCATTCGGATTCTTATTTATCGCTCAAGTCGAGTTTATGAAATGTTCGGTAAGTGTCTCTCGCTGATTGAGAGCTCGACCTACTGTGATATCAGACGCCGAATACCGAATGGTTAGCGTGTCCTTGTCTACCTTTCCCGAAGAATCTAATGGATATTCTACGATGGCTCTGGTACTTGTGCGTTATGTTCGGCATATATTACGGAATTATGCGGTGTTTCGAACAAGTCAGCTTTGGAGGTGACCGATCGAACAAGTGCCTATTCTCTTGCAGAAAAGCTACCATTCTTACGCTCGTGATTGATGAACTTATCAGGCATTCATGGCGGTGCATCGCAGAGATTGTAGGTTCATCACGCGGATATCTATGTAGAGGAGCAAAGCTGACAAAAGAACTAAATTGCTCTTCCGTGCCATCTACAAAAGAATCTTCCCAAGAGAGGCGTCAATTTACCTCCGCGAGCAAGAGTCTGACGAAGCCAAGAGTTGCCCAGCTGAAGTCAAACGTTCATAACACCTGACGCTCGTACATTGCCGACGGAGAATTCACAAGAACTCTTCTTTCCTACGCCTGCCCTTCTTGTCCCCGTCTCGTTGCCCGACTAGTTTTATGCCTGTCCGATCATATCTCGTCCTTGCAAACTGCTGTGCCCTATAGTCGCAGTTCTTTATCTGTCCATTGAACCTAGCTGGTTCTCTAGGCTGGCGCTTTTCGCACCTGATAGATGCCAATGATATTTATAGAAGTGAAGTCCAGTAAAATGCCAGTATCCAATTGATTCTTGTTCCGTTCCACAGCCTGTTACAAAACGACAATATATTACAAGCCCATCAGGGACCATCGCCCCTTACCCATATGTCCTTGAGAAGCCCTCGTTAACCTCCGCTGTCAAGAGATAGACAATCATGAAGAGGGAGTATGTATTCCCAAAGTACCCAGAAACCTAGCAGTAAGACATGTTACAACATAAGTAGAAGGGGAAAAAAATTCCGGTGATAATAAATCCGGTACCAAGGATGTCGCTCCTTCTGTCCTGTCCCTACTGACAAGCTATGCTAAACCAACGTACCAACCAACCAAACGCGATAGGGAATAGTAAAGTGAAAGAAGAAAGATGGCAGCTCAAGCCGTACCATCATACATAAGAGAGTGCCTCAAGCTGCCATCGTCATTTTTCTTTCTTCTTTTGCAGCTGGTCCACCTTCGCCTCTAGCTCAGTAATGTACGAGTTGAGCCGTTGCGTCGCTGCTTGTAGGGCCTGTATATTTATCGTTCAGTCAGCCTGGTTCAGATCTAGAAGGCAAAATAGGTGCTCCGTGAATGAAGATGGAGAGAACAGAAAACTACGTTATGGTGGTATGTATCTGACTTTTTGTCCAGAGCTTGACAGGAAGAAAGCTCTTCAACGTGGGGGTGGGAGTTTAGGGGGAGGGGAATTTTTAATATTTCAAATGGAAATAAACGGGAAGCACATACATAGATATCCTCCGTCAAAATCTCATTCGACACCCTGTACTCCTCGAGGATGTAATAATAGACCGACGCGGCGGCGACGACGGAACCGAAGAGAAAGCCGAATACCCTTTAATTTTTCATTAACCACAAAGGAATCCAATGTTAACTAATTGTCCGGGACATTTGAAAAGTGACATTTTTTGTAAAAAAAAAAAAAAAGATTTCGGAATCAAAAAAACTAAGTAGGTAACTACTAAGTACTAACCCTCCTCGAAACGCGCCGATCGGCTTCCGGGCTGGTAGTGTTGAGGAGGCCGCATAATTATTCAACAGGTTGGTTGATGCGGAGAAAGTTCGTCGTCGCGACGACGCGGACGCGGCGGAGCGTAAGAGGGAGGAGACGGTACGAGAGAGCATCGTTGCTGAATGGCGAGACGAGACGCTCGGTGATTATTCTCAAGACATGGAAGGGAGAAATCAGATGCAGCAAGGCGATGGCTATTCTCACTGCGGAGAGCGCTGGAGCTGGAGCTGAGGCGAGAGGGGTGTCATGAGCCTTCTTGGCGGGGATCGATCGGCGTCGCAGCAAAGCCGGTCGGGGACGAATGGGGTCCGCGTTCTACACGACGGGACGGGATGCCCGCGGTTGTTTCACTACGCATTACTCTAAAGTAATATAGTACTGTCCAAATTGAGAAGGGGGGATGATTTAATAGGCGAAGATTCCGGGCTGTATATACAGTACATCCCTGCATCGGAGGACCACGCAAAAAAATGCAATGCCCAGCAACTTAGAACCTGAAAGAATGGGTGCTATTTAAAAAAAGGTACCCAGCTGAAGCACGTAAAAATCCAGTCGTACATGGGTATACGTCGCATCTGAATTACACAGGTGTAGTCACTATTCATACAAGTAGATACTACAGTTAGGTACATACAAAAACCTGATTCTATACAAATCCTCAATTCGCCATCGTGCTCTCGTTGAACAAATCCGCCAACAGATCCTCCTTGCACGCCTCGCGGTCCGGAACGCCCATGCCATATGTACTCTCGAAAGCGTGGATGCTGAGACGATCAAAAAAAGGTCTCAGCACCCGATCTACGATTTCATCCTTTGCCGTTTCTCTGATCTGGTCTGAGATGAGCCAGGGTCTCTTCAGCCCCTGTGCGCCTTCGTTAGTATCCCCAGGTACTGTGGGAGACGATACCTCCCGGGCTCCCAGGCGCTGGGATACTTCGTCAGCAAGAGCAATGGGCTCCCAGCGATCCGGGGGGTAGATCGCGTCGATGGTGTCTGTCACGAATAGCCACTCTTGCAGCTGGAAATCATCAGGAGCCGTGACAAGCAGCGTGTCGAGGAGCTTGCAAGCTTGCAGTAATGAATAAGGATTGTAAAGTTCCGACTGCGGGCTCTGGGACACAGCGCAGATGGCTTCCTGAAGTTCCGTATTTATCAGCGGCCAGAAGGGAGCCAGGTGCGTCGCGGAAGTCTTCAGTACGAGCGATCGGAGAACCATGAATATCTCCGCTCTCGTAGCCGACGAAGGAGACGATACGTTGGTCGCCGCGAGGAGGTCCTCCAACTTCTGGAGGAGGGCTGACAGCTCTCCCACGAAATGGTCATCGTCTGCAGAAAGAATCAGGAGGGCAATCCTTCGGAGGTTCAGCTGCGCTTTCCGGTCGGCCTCAAGCCGAGCAGCGGATACGCCAACGCCAAACATGATCCCAGCGGTAGTCGGAGACGTTAGCCGGCCCAACAGCTCTGTCAACCGATCCTTGTCTACTAGAACCCACTGCCGAAGGAGACCCATCCAGCCCCGTTTTACAAGATCGATTTGGGAGCCGAAAAACCGTGCGTCGCTGAACGCGTCCGCTATGTCCTTTTTCCACAACCTGGACGCAGCAGGGACCTTTGACATTTGCTGAAGCAAAGCCAATACGTTCCTGTTTATGCTGTTGGGAAACAGTCGTGAACGGAGCAACGGCCCGATAACGTTGGTAGAAATATTTGTCATGGCTGAAGTAATGCGGTCAGATTCGCCTAAAGTCGTGATAATGGCAGGCATTGAAGTAGCTAATATGCTGAGCACATCATCCGGCCCTACCTGCGGTGCCGGAGAGCTGTCATTATCTAAGGAAGGTCTGCCTGACAGGCCTGACTCTTGGGGAAATCCCATGGGCTTGCTCGTGAAGATCGCAGTGAGAAGTCGCAGAAGCAAGTCCTGCATGAATGTCAGCATAGGCAACAAAAACAAGATAAGTAAACACATACACCGAGTTCCTTTCTCATTCGTCGATCCTCGCCAAAGTTCGTATTTTCCATCTTTGCCCCTAGAATAGATGCGAATTCAACAAGGCGCGGAAGTATTTGTCGATGCGGGAAAGGGTTGGCGAGCACATCCCGCAAGAAAGTCGTACAATCTGTCCATATCTCGTCCAATACGTCGTCGTCGAGAGATCTAGCGTAAGCTACCAAGAAGGCAGCCAACTCGGCCTCCGTGATGCTGGTCGCCATAGCAGACTTCCGGCTTGGATCAAGCGCGGCAGGGTTTGTGCGGCTATATATTGCATTAAAGATCGCGGGAATTGTAATTTTCGGTCGAGACCCGTCTAGGGTGTGAAGCAGGTCGAAGACCAGAGTTGGGGTACCTGCCTCAGAGGTCCCCGCCTTGCTCCATATTTCGACCAGAGTTTCAAGGCACTCCAGTGCCTCAGCAGTAAAAAGGTGCTCAAGGATTCGACGCGATCGGTTTCTCATTCTTAATGACGTATATTGAAATGATGCTAGAGATTCTGTATCTTGGGATGCGCTGTTTCGACCGGCGGCGCCCCAAGACCAGATAGAGAAGCACAAACGGACTGCATCTTGGAAGCATAGCAACACAGTCAGCCTGTTATTTGCAGCAGCACTGCGCGTCTGGTTTCCCTCTGAGGTAAAGACCCCAGATACCATGTTCCCGAAGAAACCCTGAGGTTGGTCAGGGCTCTTGCTTAACGGAACATTTGCCTCCTCCAGGAGAAGACGCTCATGGGCAGTTGCTATGCATGTTTCCAAGCCCGTGAGTAGAGCAATTGTAACGTATTCGGAACGATCCTCGGACCAATTCTCGGTCTTCTTGAACACCTGCTGAAGGTCGTTGTATGAAGTTCGTATTTCTTTGCAAAAACACTCCACGAGCTTCAGAATTATCTGGAATATCGTTCCGGAATATAGTGGGAGACATTCACAGAGCAGCAAAATCCACTTTTCTATCATTCCACGAGAGTGTGGAGAGCTAATTCCTTTCATCAGACAGTCCAGGAGTTGTGGAGGTGGCTGTGGTAAGACAGGTGCCGACTGCACCTTGTCTACTTTCTCAGTGCTCAATGATAATAGAGAAGTACTCATGAGGGTTTCTCGAGAACCCGCTCGTCGATGTTTTGAATTAGCAGGGGGTGCGGGCTGTACCGGCGGAGAAAATCGAATCTTCAATGCTGGAAGAAGTGTATCTATGACGGCTCCCTGAACGACAGTACTGCCTTGGTCAAGCGCAACAAATAGCCGTTCTATAAGGACTGTGTCTACATCCGATTCAAGGATTTGCTCAGCTCCAAGCCCCAGAAGAAGCTGGCGCATCACGAAGAGCACAGTTTGCTGCAACTTTGCCTCCTCGGAGCTCATATGTCTTGAGGTCGGCTCTCGTCGTCCAATTACTCTAAGCGAAGCCTGAAGAATGGCAGATTGAAGACTCCTTTGTTCCGTCTTATCTGTAATTCGAGACATCAGCACTGGGCTATCGCTCTGCACGGACCGGGCTTACCTTCGGGCGCCGAAAGGTCCTGGTGTTTTTCAACTGGTGACACCGAATGAGTAAGAAGCGCAACCCATCCGTTATGAGAAAGAGCGGAAAGTACGTTGGAAAGCGTTCGGAATAGGTAGTGGCACTCTTTGAAATCATCCGAGGACATAGTGACCTTGTCGTCTGTATCACTGCGACTTTCTGCTCCGCGTAAGAAGAGTTTGTCGAGTCTCGACAAGATTATGCGGACGACTCTGCAAATAGAACATTAGCTACCAGGAGAAAAAGAATCGGATCGATTTTTTATCGTAGAACGACTTACTTGGCAATGGACGGCAAGTCTTGCAGCCATTCGTGCACCCTCTGCGAAGCCTCATTGAGGCCTTGTGAAAGCAAATCTAGTACTATGAAAAGCGGACGCTGGAGCATCGAAGATTGGTACCATGACCGGTCTTGTCCCAAGGCCTTTCCACTCAGAGATTGGCCTTCAGTGGTTCGTATTGGAGGAGGTTCGTAGGTCCCGTGATAGCTATGATTCCACAAAACAAAGAACTTCTCAGCTTGTTCTGCAGTGGTGACATGGGACGACTCGGACGATGAAGAACCAATCATCAACGAAGTTATAGAAGCCTCAACGAGATGGTCGAAACATGATATCGAATGTAAGAGCCAGAGACAGCGAACTGCCTCAACATGGAATTTGGGACCCGAAGGCGACAAGAATCTCCATATATGCCGTACAAGGACAGGGACCAGATCACTAATCTGTTCGTACGAGATGTAGAAGCCAGGAGTCTGAATAGAGTATAAGCTGGTCGCTGCAGATGTTATAGATGAAACGACTGAGAAAGCAGGTGTGGTGAACGCGATTTCATCAATATTGAGACGGCTATAGAGAGCTGAATATAACTTCCCATCCCGAAGTATCCGAGACTTCGGGGTCTTCTTCAACAGAGCTATGAAGAGATTTAATCCATCTTTGACTGAAAGACTATCGTTGTGACCTTCGAGCGCCGACAAGACTAATCGGTGGCTTTCACGGAGAATCAGTTCACCTATAACTTTAGGGGCAAACGGAAGTGGCGGGAGATCAATATTGTCTTTGCTTTGATCATAGAAGTCGTGGATCTTCCTTAGTATATCGCCCCCGCTCATTTCTGTGAGTGCAGTATGGCTGGTGGCAGATTTCTCTGCAGCAGCCTTCCTCAAAAATGCCCGTTCAGGGAGCAGTCCGATTAAGTGGTTCATGACTTTCATCAGCTGGTTAGATGCAGCTTTCCTGTTATCCGGATTTCTCAGAGATTCCTTTTCGGTCAATGACAGGTCACACTTCTTCACGAGAAGGGACAGGATCAACAAGGGAATATGAATAAGCAGCATCTCTTCTTCTCGCACATTGAAATTGGCAAGAATGAAGTTTGCAAGCTTCAAATCGTTCAATACCTTCTCGATATTGGCATCGATGTCAGCCAGTTTCGCATCTATCAAACAAAGGAGCTCAGAAAATATTAAGCTGCTTTCAACACCATCGAAGAATGCGCTTGCGCTCCGAAATACTTCGTCAAACTCGCTTCTGGAAGCTACATTTTCGAAGCTTTGAACGCTTCGCATCAGGGGAAGGAAGACCGCAGGGACAACAGACCCGCCAACTTCCCAACGGTCCATCAATGATAGCGAGATACGGAACGGCCGTGTCCTCTCAGAAGGTATTTTCGAGTCGCTCTCAACCATTTTTAGAAGACCCTGTACCAGTGGCTTCAAGCCAAATCGGCTGAAGTATTGCGATTGCGAGTGCTCCTGAGTGTCACCCACAGGTTCATGTGATATTTCGGGAGGTGATTTGGCGGACTCAAAAGACTGCCGGTCATTTGTGACACTTGCTGGTTCAGGGCCCAGGAACCAAGCCCATAATCTTCTGTTCAGACTCATGTCTCTCCGGGTGACAACTCCTGCCGCTGCAACAACTAGCGTCTCGCGGTCATCTTCCGTAATCCGGGACTGCAGAATCGGAGAATGTAAAGGCAGATGCGTCACCAATAAGTCGAGAAAGTTCCGCTGGACAAGGAGTTGTTCATCGGAAAGACCGGTTGCAAAACAACGGATAAGTAATCCAGGTTCCGGCGAAATCACAGAATTAGCTGCAACCAACAAGTCTTCTGGGATCTTATGATCGCCGTTTTGCTCCGACAATATCGCCTTATGGTCAACAATCCCCATTTTTGGAAGATGGCGATTCAGGTAAGCCAGAACACCCAGGCGTCTGCTTGGATTGGTAATTGACGCGAGAAAAAGGCATTGCCAGAAGTATTCACCACCAGTATCAGCGTGGATGCTAGGTCGCCGCGTGCTCATCTGTCCGGCCACATCGCGAAATTTATTGATGATTCGTAGAGTGGGCTCGAAATCCTCGCTCGTTTCCTCCTCGAGCCCCGGTAGCAAAGCTAGTATGATAGCCTTCAGAGCCGGTCGGATAGCCGAAGGTTCGAGATCCGTGAGGTAGTTATCTATAAGGGACAGAAACAGCGGGCGGACGGACAGGGAGGCGAAGGTCAGGGTGGGCGCAATGCCAGGCAAGTACAGGGGAAGGTCATGGGAGAGTCCCTCGGGCTAATGCAGAACACAGCTAATTAGCAGAGATCCGTTGGGTGACTTTCCATATAGCTTACTTTTATCAACGAGAATATGTATGTGTACACCTCGAGCGCCTTCTGGTGGACGCCCGACGGTAACGAAGGGTTTAGGCATTGTGCAAGTCTCTTCGCTACGATCGCCTTGTGTGGCACTATCGGCAGGTCGGGCGGGTGAGACTGAAGGGCCTACAATAGCAGAGTATCAGCGCGCTATTCTAGACAGTAGAACTGGAGATGTCTCACCTTGAGCAGGCGACTGAGGAAAGAGATATAGTCGGCCCATTCCTGCAACGCGGTATCAAATAGGGAGAGCGCTCGTTCGACGCCAGAGGCATAGCGGCGGTAGTTCTTGTCCTTTTTCAGCGATTCTGAGGAGAACAGAAAGTTAGCCAGTGTAATTCGCTCTGCGCAAGAGCCTTGGACATCCAAGGTGACCACGGACCTTCCTTTCCTCGAATTCGAGGTCGAGTCACAGAACTGTCTGAGCTTGCGGGGGAGTTCGACCTGGGAAAGGAGCTAGGATCAAAACTCATGGTGTCAATTTCGAAATTTAAGACGGGGACGAGGCTGCAGGCTGCTCTTCATCATATCCCGAGCATCTAATTCGTCCTGTCCGGATGCTGTGGCGGGTGAGCGCGTAGCGGACGAGGACACGCTGCGACTCCGGAGATGTTTCGCGTCCGCCTGGAGCTCCAGCTCCGACATGGAGCTACTCCGCCCGACCTACGGAGTACGTTAATGCAGCCCCGCGGGCATCTCTCTCCTCCGCGCTCTTTGACATGCGCCAAGTCGCTTGGTTTTTCTGAGGCAATGAAAAACTCATGCAATATCTGCAAATTCTATGTCTTGTCTCCGTCAGCACGATGTGACATGTTCCGCGGTCCCATGACTTCGATTCAGCTGCTCCGGAAGTAGCGTCACTGCGCGGGATAGGATGAGAGATGGATTCTCAGGAACAAGGGCTGGACTCCCCGACGCATGTCCAGACAGGTGCAAATTTTAATCCTTCGAAGCCTTTTAGAGCTGACAGACCTGTGGATTCTCGCTCTAGGAGTTGCAGTCTGAGTTCGGAAGGGCCGCCACCATCGCCTCGGCCACCTACAATCAGGCTACTGGACGATGACGATACCGGTTCTACTCGAAGCATGCGACATCCCAGGAGGCAAAGTTTGCAGTCCAAAGCAACTACGGCCGTGTCTTTGACAGATATTAGTAACCAGACACACATTGACGGCTCCAACGAAGGTTACACAGTTGCTAGCCGTAGTCTGCCAGTGTCGGGAAGACTGAAGGCGAAGGCTAGTCTCAGCCAGTTGGTAGGTGCTAGAGGAAGCGAAACAGATTCTGCCAGCATCAGGAGTTATGTCCCAAACACAGGGGCAAGTGAAGTGGAGAGCATATTCGATGACTTTATCCCAACGGAACCGGGTAGCGGTCAGCCTGAGAAAATAGGTCTTCTAAGTCTTCCAGAGTTCCAGGCCGATGATGTCTACGATGATTTCGCGAGTGAGTTTGAACCGATTGGTGAACTGGCAGCAGACGGTCAAAATGAGGGCACGTTCCACTCAAGGCGAAGCGAGGGCTTGAGGGCTGACAGAAGACAGAGATGCTTCTCGAAAGATGGAAGGCAAAGCGAAAACATTATCTCATCCTCTCTGCCGCTGGTAAACCTATTTGGACGAGACATGGCGACGGAGGTCTGATATCAAGCTATATCGGTATCATCCAAACAATCATCTCCTTCTATCAGGATTCGGAAGACTCCTTAAGGAGCTTTTCTGCCGGAGACACAAAGTTCGTGATTTTAACTCAAGGGCCGCTATATCTCGTCGCTATTAGTCGAATTCTAGAAAGTGATACCCAACTCAAGCTCCAGCTGGAGGCCTTGTATATGCAGATTCTGTCGACCCTAACTCTTCCAACATTGAAGCATCTGTTCTCTGTTCGACCATCCACCGATCTGAAACGACCTCTGCAGGGTACTGAGACCCTCCTCTCATCATTGGCTGATAGTTTTACAAGAGGGTCGCCATCTACCCTGCTTTCCGCACTGGAATGCCTTACAATCCGCAAGTCCCATCGTCAAATTATCAACAACGCGCTCCTGAAAACTAGAACTGATAAGCTGCTGTACGGACTGGTCGCCGCGGGAGGACGACTTGTAAGCGTTGTGCGTCCGAAGAAGCACTCCTTACACCCCGGCGACTTGCAGTTGTTGTTTAACATGATATTCGAAGCGGAGGGAGTGAAAGCCGGCGGTGGTGAGAGCTGGATCCCGATCTGCCTTCCCGGCTTCAATAGTAGTGGATATCTTTACATGTACGTCAGTTTTCTCGATCTCCGCGGCGACACCGACAATGTGGCCGACGAGACCACGACGAAAGAAGAGTCAGTTGCAATTATCTTGATAAGCACAGACAAGGAAGCCTTCTTTGATCTTCAAGGGATGCGAAATGCTCTTGTCGAGGTACGGTAAATCATAGAGCAGTTGAGCCTCAGAAACTGACCTCGGTGATAGCAAATGGAGAACAGTGGCAGCATTCAGGTCATCAAAGAAGCGATTGCAAAAGGTCGACCGTCCACGACCGACATCGTCCCCGGAACAGTTCTTCGCCACTTTCTGTATAAATCGAAAGCAAACGTACAGTACACTATGTCTTCATACGATCCGGATTTCTCATCGATCTCGCTTCGTCGAAGGTTCGTCAAATCGGAGCTGCTCCATTCCCAACGCAACCCTCTCGTCTCAATGGTATTCCAATTCCAGATGCTAACGCCTGTATTTTGCAGACTTATTTCAACATATAACAGCCTGCATGCTAGCGTCCACGCCAAACACACACATGTCAAGGTGCATCATAGCATCTCTCGAACCGCGAGCTCTTTCGCTTGGGTAACACCCATCTTCGAGCTATATTGTGTCGCGCCCGCGAACACAAATCGGAACGCGCTCTCCCAGAGTGCAGGTAAAATCGTCCAATGGGCCCAGCGGGAAGAAGAGAGACTGTTTATCATTGGTGGCGCGGTGAGTACATACCACTATCTATAGATAAGAAACTAGAGTCGCGAGCAACCAGTCTCTTTTTGAACCTTTTTGCTGATATTCTAGCAGGTTTTCTAAATAGAGGGCATATTTTACTTTGCTCCTTGAATATGAGAGACTATTAGGTCTGGATATGTTGATGCATAGCCGATTTACTCGTATTGTATACTACACCTGTTCCTTTATAAGCTGTTACCTAGATAATTAATGACTTGAGCCCGTCCCACACTTTCATCTATATACATTGAGTGCACTAATAGACGAGTGTGGTTTGGATCGCATAATTCTTGTGCTGGAATGAGGGAAAGAATTCTGCGCGCTGAATATTTTATACCGTGAAACGTGTTTGTTTCGCTCCGACTTCAAAACTTAACGCGATATCTATGTCAAGAAACACGAAATGGATAATATATCAATTTGTTTGAAACGTCCATGTTTCTGGATGGGTGCAACTACAATTACTAGTAGTAAATATTACCTGTCAAATGTCCCGGGTCCAGCGGGAAGTCATTTCCCTTTGCAAATCATATTTTAGGAATACTACTACTACTACTACTAATAATAATAATAATAATCAATCATGGTACAGGTCAAGATCTTTCATCATTTCTAATCATCAAATAATAAACATAAGACCAATTTAACCCTAAAGATCTAAGAACGCCGCCCAGTCCCATTATAACATGACAACGACCAACGTCTCCTGACCCCCCAGAATACCTTTCCCAGCCAACAAAAAAGGATAAACGAAAAAAAATAAACGAAGGAAAAAAAGAAAAGTGAGGAGAAGAAAAGAAAAGATGTAGGAGTAGGTGAGCAGCCCTGCCTCACTCACCACAGCTAGGGTTTTGTGTTTAACCTGGCATCATCTCAATACGCGGCTTTGAATCCTTCAAAGTGGCCCCTTTCTTGGACGAGGACGATGCTCGACCGCTGTCATTTCCAGACTTTGATCGAGTCCCCGATGCTTTTTTCTTCGAGACCGAACCTGAACCTGCGGACTTCTTTCGCCAACTTAGCTTACCGGTTCGACGTTGTCGACTTTTGGAGCCTGTAGAGGGTGTAGGACTACCCCGAGACTCAGGACGGGCATTCGATCGACGACTGGACGTGTTACGTGGAGGCTGAGTTTGTGATGCTGGAGTTCAAGATTAGCATCGGAGTGGACTTGGTAGAGGGCAGATATTTATTTACCTTGAGAATTGGACGCAAGAGGTCTCGATTCGGGTTGGAAATATCGACTTGTGACATTGCTGTCAAATTCCAGGTTTGAATCGTCCAAAAAGAGATCGTCATCACTGTACTCATCGCTGCTGCTACTGATGTTGATAACATTATCGTGATTCGGATCATGAACGACGCCATTAGCCTCTGAATTTGCTGCCCTTTGCAGGTCTTCATAATGGCGTTTCGCACTGCGCACAAGCTTCAAAAACTGGGCGCCGTAACGATCGACTTTGTCTGGATCAATGCCTGGAATCGAGAGAAGCTCGGTTTTATCTATTTTTTACAGTCTCAGAAAATGTCACAAATCGCAGATCCATTGCTCTTGTCTCACCTGTAGGAAAGCGAACGGCCATTTCACGCAAAATGCCGTCTGGAAACGGTTGGCTGCGGAGATTCTTGTTCATCATGATCTGTTACAGATGTTAGGAAATCCACACTTTTGTTGCTGAGAACCTGAGCTCACCTTATGACACTCATCCTTTGCACGTTGCATAAAGTCCTCCAAAATCATTTTATGGTTCTTATCTAGACCCCTGAGCTTCTCATCGCCGGTAATTGGTGGTCCAACGACATTTGCTTCATGTGGACGAGGCTTGCCAGCTATGCGGATCGGCTCGAAACCATCACTGTCTTCATCCTCATCGGATGAATGTGTCTCCCGCGCTGTCAGGTTTCGGTTGCGACGACGTGACGCTGACTGAATCGGCGATGACACGTTTGTAGACTGCGGGTAATCTTCAACAGCAGCCCGGACTCCGGTGCCATGGTTCGCTCGCCGTGCCTTGCTCTTGCCGTTAGGCGACACCCGTACCTGGAGCTTGAGTTGACGTAATCCGTTCTCGAAATCTGCAGCCCTGCGCCCTAGATAAATGTATTGTGAAGCGAATCCCCTGCTATTCACAATATTTTTCTCCTCAAAGGCTTCTTCGCTCAATAACCGGTAGAAAAGCCTCTCTGCCTCTCCTGGCGCTAGGTCCGAGCCCGCTCCGTACTGTGGTAGCCGTTTGTGTTCATCTTTAATCTTTTTCGTGGTGACGCCACGGAAGATATCCACGCAGTATAACAGGCTAACATTTTCCTCCTTCTCCTCAAAATAACGAACAAGACTCACAGCTGATGCCGCGTGCTGCGTGAGATCATGGACTTCGAAGACGGAGTCTGATTTGCAATTGTCGCAGCAATTATTGCAGTCTTCTCGACGGAATGACTCGTTGAAGTACGCGAGAATTTGGACCCGCCTGCAGTCGCTTCTATTTTCACAGAATTGGATGACATTTCTCAGCATTTGACGTTGGCGGTCCTTCTGCTCTCGACTACCCTCGCCTTCGTCTATCATCCGCTTCAAAGCACCAGTATCCCTATATCCGTAGTAAAGATAGCAGCCCGAGCGCTTACCGTCTCGACCTGCGCGTCCGGTCTCCTGATAGTAGCCCTCCAAACTTTTTGGCATGGTATGGTGGATGACAAAGCGAACGTCTGGCTTGTCAATTCCCATTCCAAAAGCAATGGTTGCGACTATAACATGGCATTTACCAGACTGCCAGTTGCGCTGGACTGCTGTCCTTGCATCTGGATCCATACCGGCGTGGTAATGTGCAGCTTTGATGCCGTATTCTTTCCTAAGCTGCTTCGCAATTTTCTCACAGTCAGATCGTGAAAGACAATAAATTATACCCGACTGGTTCTTATAGGAGGTGATAATCGTCTCCGCTATGCTCGGAATAACATCTTTCGCCGACTTTTTCGGTCGCACCTCGTACGTCAAATTTGGCCTGTTGAAGCTTTGAGAATAGACTTCACAGCCAATCATCCCAAGGTTGTGCATGACATCAACTTTAACATTCTCAGTAGCCGTTGCAGTAAGAGCCATGACTGGCACCCCTGGAAACTTGGCTCTGATTTCTCCTAATTCTTTATAGTCGGGTCGGAAATCATGGCCCCACTGACTAACGCAGTGAGCTTCATCGATGACGATGCGCGCAAGTTTGTTGTTGCGGTGAAGCTTCTGTAGACTATTAAGAAGTCTCTGGTTTTTGTTTATCATCTCAGGTGTAATATAGAGCAGCTGGATAAGCTGGTCCGCTCTAGAACTGGCGAGAGTCTCCAGTACCCACTTTCGACGCTCGGCATCTACCTCACCATTGATCACGAAAGCTTTAATTTTCAGCTTCTCCAAGTGTGAAACCTGATCCTCCATCAGACTCAACAGCGGCGATATTACGATAGTAACACCTCGGGTACGACCACTGCTGATAACTGATGGTAGTTGGTAGCAGAGGGACTTTCCGCCTCCAGTGGGCATCAAGACGAACACGTCCTTCCCGCTGAGCGTTGCATTTATAGCCTCGAGTTGGTTAGGCCGGAACCCGCGGAGATGGAAGCAGTCCCTCATAGCTGCCTTTACGTCCTTTGACCAGGGATGGGACATCAACGAAGCTGGGTCAGCTGATGGCTTCTTTGTAGGCGGAACGCGACTTGAATTTCCGGAAGTCTCAGCAAAGACCCTGCGGTTCTGAAGATGGTGGTCCTCCGTTGCTAAAGAGAAACTACCCTCGACATTCTTGGCAACCTCAAGCAACTCGTTGTCGTCTGCATCCAAATCGAATTCATCCATCTCCCCATTGGGGAGCGTTGGTGAACCCATATTCCGCGTGAAAATTTCCTCATCATCGTCAATCATAAATTCGTCGTCGTCGAAAAGCCCGGTATTCGAACTTCGTCCTGGATTTGTATTTGCGGGTGCACGCGTTTGTGTACCGAATGACGCATCGCCTTTGGATGGAACCAGAACTGGCGAAGACGGCGCAAAGACATTTCTACCGACTTGGATACCATGATTGAACGCGCTTTGGGCAGCTGAGGCCGGCAAATCTGGTGTTGTCGACAAGGGAGGCTGAATTTGTGGCGCTGGGCTACGGCTTCTGCCACCCAGCCGAAGATGAGCAGGTTCTGTATGTCTGCCAAAATGCTGAGTGGCCTCCACCAAGACATTCTGTTCTGGTGTTTTCAGAGAATCCACTTCGATTGAAGCAAAAATATCCGCTTGTGGCAGAAGTCCAGATATTCTTGCTTCTATCTCTTGCATCGCCTTGGCAATAGCCCGACTTTCCGCGAGCTCGGCTGCCTTGGTCGACACATCGCCTCCCTGCTCGACGACTCGAATTATCATTTTCTTCAGCTCATCTTTTTTGGAAGCTGATGCTTCATAGGCAGCTCTTTCCGCCTGAAGCTTCTCTATGGCCTCAATTCTGGAGATGAGGGCTTTGTTCTGATTGATCAAATCAGGGGGTGCCGCCTGGCCCTCCATCGCTCGCTGGTACACAATCTCGGCGTTTGCAGAGAGGGTACGCCTGAGGTTTGCGATGGCCTGATCAATGGACTGTGGCGACAGAGCCAAAAATTTCAACACATTAGGATCTGAATTCTCCTGGGGAGTATAAGAGTTTGAAAACGTGGGGAAATCGGAGGGTTCAGCCAGTTGTGAGGCGCCAGGCCTTTTCGTCGGCGAATCATGTTGAAGAGGTGAAGCAACAGATACTTCCCTGCTGTTGTTTTTTGATATATCTTTCAGTCCATCAGCCTTCTGTTCTGGTGAGTCCCCAACTTTAGCCTGCGGGGTAGCCTGACACGCAGATAGATCCGGGTACAGTCCCTCGTCTGAGTCCCACTGAAGAACTCCACAGCCATCATGAGCCAATTCCTCTCCCCCTTCTTCATCTTCAGAGTCTGCAATCGTCCGTTTTAAGCCACGACGACGGGATGGTGAGCGTTGACCTTCCTCCCTAACGTGATCTGGTGATGGACGAGTTGTTTGTCTGGTAGGGGACTTCTGGGAGCGCGGAAGACTGCACAATGACTCAATGTCGACGAAATCGTCAGCCCTGCTAGGCTTGGCAGGCGAACGGTTCCGAGGAGAATCCTTCCTTGGTGACAGGAGATCGGATTGATATTCTTCACTCTTCCTCTTCTTTCCCCGTTTCTCGAGAGGTTCTTTACGAGACGCAAAGTCCTCCCTCCATACTCGACGCGGTTCACCAAAGGCTTCAATGGTGCCGGATGAAGAAGTAGATTCTTCGATATCGCCTGTCAGGTCAATGGTATCTACGTCGATTACGGATGATTTGAGCTCCAGAGGTACAGCGGATCGGAATGGTGTTTTTCGCGCGCTGAGAGTTTGGGATGGAATAGCTGCTAAGTCGTATTGTTTGCCTGTCCATGTACGATAGTTGTCAGCGCCTTCGGGGTCTACGTAATCAAGACACAAAAAATTCAACGAACCTTTGGTCGAATTGCGAGACTGCGGATCAAGCCGTTCACTGAAGGGTTCCTTAATGGAGCCCGTGCTTGGGGTTCTCGGGGTACTCGAAGAAGCATTGTTCATGCAACTGAGCATCCGAGGCTTATTCGCAGGCTGAGGAGCAAATTGAAGCCTTGCCATATCTGATTCGGCTGTCAAATGACGGCCATCTTCAACAGTACTCTCCAGTCCAGTCCCGCTAGGGTTCTGGACCTTGGTTATGGATGAACGCGTGGAAACACTGGCGGGTCGTTCAGGAATCTGGGGCAATTGATTTCCTTTCTCAGTAGTTGTGCCTTGTTCATCTGTTCGCGTTGGCAGCTCCAGAGGGGGATACAACGAGGGACCACGGTTCAGCAACCAGGCCAGATGGTGTCCCAAATTAGTCCTTGTCATAGATGCGTTTCATGGCATTCATGTCTAGACTCTGCTCATGGACCTGGATCTGCTGTCTGTGGATTCTAAGTAAAGCTGTAATTCGACGTTTTGTAATCATATCAGACGATCATAATGAGCACCGACGCGTCCCTGCGCGTCTGCACGTGACCGCGAAGCGCCCGCTCGGCAACGCACAGGCGGGTCCCGCTTGCGACGAGCCAAAGCCCCACGGAATGCTCTTTCGAGGTGGGCAGTGGGCGGGCATGTCTTTCTTCAGGTGTCTGGTCGTAAGGGTTCTGGATTGAACGGCTATCAGAGTCATATCATACCTGTTGGACTTGCTACTACATCAGATTTAGAAACTCAAATAAAAAAATTCCATCCGCTCTGACCCTCGTCTTTTTGTGATACTCTCAAGTATGGGCAAGAAAGATAAAAAGTCGGCAGAGAGGAAGGAACGCTTAGCCGCAAAGCAAGCCAAAAAGGCCGCACAAAAAGAAAAGAAAGCAAAGAAAAAGGGGAGAGATGATGACAGCGACGCTGAAGACGTCGACCTCGACGCCATCCTCGCACAGTATGCGGAGGAGCAGGCGAAATTTCTCAAGGTCACAGAGGTCGTCAGCGGGCCACCCTCCCCACGCTCCTCCGCCACCATGATCGCATCCCCGTCAAATCGGAATGAACTGCTAATATTTGGGGGCGAGTACTTTGACGGAACTGTTGCCAAATTTTACAATAATCTGTTCGTGTATCTAATAGACAAGGGCGAGTGGCGGGAAGTTACCAGTCCCAACAGCCCCCTCCCGCGAAGCGGGCACGCATGGTGTCGCGGCGGTAATACAGGCGGCATATATCTATTTGGAGGCAAGCAACTGTTTGACCCTTCTTTTTGCCATTGGAGTTTTTGAGCTAACAGTTGTCTTCGATGGCAGGCGAGTTCTCGTCGCCAAAACAAGGTACTTTCTATCATTACAATGACTTCTGGTATCTAGATCCAACGACCAGGGAGTGGAGCCGGATAGAAACCAAGAGCAAGGGCCCTCCAGCGAGAAGCGGACATAGAATGACTTATTTCAAGGTACGCTTTTGCCAAGTCCTTCAATATGTTGCATCTGCTAACATTGAAGCAGAACTATATCATCCTGTTTGGCGGGTTCCAGGACACGTCAAACCAGACCAAATATCTTCAGGACCTGTGGGTATATGACACTCAGAAGTTCACTTGGTATAATCCTTCTTTGCCTCCCGCTTCTCAGAAACCTGATCCTCGTTCGTCATTCTCTTTCCTGCCCCATGAGTCAGGGGCCGTACTGTACGGTGGATACTCTCGCGTGAAAGCATCGACAGCGGCCGGGGGGAAGCAAACGAAAGGCGGTCCGCAGCGAATGTCTCTCAAGCCTATGATTCACCAAGATACCTGGTTTCTCCGAATTACACCGCCTGCTCCTGATGCACCTGCTTCCGCCGGTCCGACTGTACGCTGGGAACGCAGAAAGAGACCAGTAAATCCACCCAACCCGCCTCGCGTGGGCGCAACAATGGCCTACCACAAGGGCCGAGGAATCATGTTTGGTGGCGTGCACGATGTCGAGCTTAGCGAGGAGGGAATCGATAGCGAGTTCTTCAACGACTTGTTCGCTTGGAACATGGAGAGAAACCGTTTCTTCCAGCTGACTTTGCGTCGTCCAAGGACTCAAGGCAAGAAACAACAAGCTAGCCAGGCTTTGAAGTCCAGGGACAGAAGCAAAGCAGATGAGGAAGAACTCCTGCGAAACTTGGCGGCTCTGGAATCAAAAAGAGGACTGGCGCATCTTGAAGAGGATGATGATAGGGAGGTAGACGTTCCAAAAGTGGAGGAACCTGCGCAGCCGGAGAAACCGGCAGTTGTTCGCTTTGAGATGCCACACCCGAGGTTCAACGCCCAGTTGGCGGTCCAAGATGACACGCTTTTCATCTTTGGCGGGACATTCGAGAGGGGCGATCAGGAATTTACCTTCAACGACATGTACTCCGTTGATCTCGGTAAACTTGACGGCATAAAGGAGATATTCTATAACGAACCCGAGAACTGGAACGTCAAGGAACAGGAGGAGAGCGACGACGAAGAGGACGAGGATGAGGAAGATGAAGACGAGGAGGACGAGGATGCAGAATCCACCGAAGCTCCCTCGACGGCTCCGACGGATGTGACTGTCCCTTCGATAACCCGGGACATGGAACAACTCGAAGTGGAGGAACAGGAGACAGAGCCTGCAGTGAAGGATCCTAGACCATCCCCGCGACCGTTCGAAAGCTTGCGCGACTTCTACAGCCGAACATCGGAAGAATGGCAGAATATTCTGTTGGAGAGGATGAAAGAGAGGGGTATAACGACAGAGAAGACGGTCAAGGAACTGCGCAAGGAAGCATTCGAACTTGCGGAAGAGAAGTGGTGGGATAGCAGAGAGGAAATAATGGCGCTTGAAGAGGAGCAGGAGGCGGCAGGAATTGGCGAGGTGGTCAATATCGCAGAGAGAGGCGACAACATCGGTGGCGCCCGTCGCAGATAAATTGAAAGTTGGTACTACTGTACATAGATGTCTGTATTTGTCTATCCAAAACCAGGGAATGATACCCAAAACAATTTATCTTGGAAATATAACTGCTTAACCCCGAAATATCATATGAAGACAATCATGAGTCCGTGATCGACCCTTTCATTTAGACACCGGCTTCTTTTTCTCCTTATACTACGCTCCAAGACGCATGGGCAAGCGGAAAATCTCTCAACTCAATCTACATCGTGGTTCATAGCCAGATGACTGCTTGGGCGAAAGTGGTATTGGGGACCTTCAATTTTTAGAGGAAAGGATTAACGCATTTACAAAATGTGGTGCATTATCCAGAGACTTAAAATACAATTCTTGAGGAACCTGTTTGTAAACGGCACCTAGCGACTATCTGATAGCAGCCAGGGACTCTTTTGACATCTAAAAAAGCGATTAAAAAGTTCACATCTTCCATAATCGAGGTACTCCGGATTATCCGTAATGTGGTGTCCACAAAATTGCCGTGACCTCGAACCGTCAGATTGACCAGATCGGGTTAAATCGCTACTGGTCAGAAAGCGCATGCGCGTCCCGCCGTCACCTGCAGCTTCCAACAACCGATATAATTCGAGGAGTGGAGTGTAGAGAGAAGACCAACTTATCAAAGAAACAGCACACAAAGAAACTGTTGTATACAGAGAAAGGAATAGCCGTGCAGGATACTTCATTTTCCAGAAGAAAATGACCGTCGCGAAGCTAGTCGACAGGCGGTTCCACAATGTCCCAGGTACGTCCGTCCCGCAAATCCAAACGATATTTTTAGAAGTGTCCGTATCGTAGCCAGGTTATTCTGATGATGGCTCAGGCAAACTGCGGGTTGCGGAGCTCTTCTTCGACGTCCCGATCGACTACAGCAGGCCCAACGACGGCAACATCCGGCTCTTCGCCCGGAGCGTCCGCCGTATTGGGACGCCTCTAGAGCCTGAAAAGGAGGAAAAGCAGCTCCCCTGGCTTGTGTACCTCCAAGGTGGACCAGGGATGGGATGTCGACCGCCACAGGATTATGGCTGGGTCGGAACGGTGCTTGACAAAGGCTATCAGGTGGGTTTGACCCTTATTAGTCTCCATTCTGTATATACTTCAATCGTCCTACGATGTTGGAAAATAAATACTCACTTGTTTCCATTTTTTAATGGCCACAGCTACTTCTCCTAGATCAGCGCGGCACAGGCCTCAGCTCTACTATCACTGCTGGCACGCTCGCCCGCCAGGGCAACGCGGTGAAGCAGGCGGAGTACCTGCGACATTTCCGGGCAGATAACATCGTCAGGGACTGTGAAGCCATCCGCAAGTGCCTGACGGAGGACTACCCGGAGGATAAACGTAAATGGAGTGTTCTCGGACAGAGCTTTGGTGGGTTCTGTGCTGTGACATATCTTTCAAAATTGTGGGTGACAACGATTCTGCCATGTTGGATGTAAGCTGACATTTGGCTGTGTATGATAGCCCGGAGGGTTTGAGGGAGGTGTTCACATGTGGTGGACTTCCCCCGCTTGTCAGCGGGCCAGAAGCCGTTTACAAAAGGACCTACGGTATGTGACCATTACGAGGCCATCGGGACGAGGCTGAAGATAGCTAACATAGAACAGAGAAAGTTAAGCAGAGAAATGAGGCTTATTACGCTAAATTCCCAGAAGACGCTGAAAGAGTGAAGACAATTCTCAGGTATCTGAAAGATAATAAGGTCACATTGCCGTCGGGTATTCTGTCGCCGGCGCGATTCCAGCAACTAGGAATTTTATTTGGCATGCATGGTAGGGACAGTATCCTAATCTACACTGGGCATGTCATTCGTGTCTAACACTCCGCAGGTGGCCTTGACACTATCCACGGTATATCCCGGCGTCTCTCCTTACATGGGCAGAGCTTCAAGTTTAACATTAATGACAGACATCGTTCTGCGGGCCTCAACAGATCTAGAACTCTTTGGCTTCTTGACTCATCCAACTCTCTCCACCATCGACAGCTTCGGCGGTTTGGACAACAACGTGATATACGCCATCCTTCATGAAATGATCTATTGCCAAGGGTGCGCATTTCCCAGGAGAGACGATTTCATCCTACTCATATAGTTATCAGGCAAGCATCAAACTGGACCGCCGACAGATTGCGTTCAGCTTATCCACAGTTCCGGCTTGAGACGGATGAGCCGCAAGTTTTCTTCACCGGAGAGATGGTGAGCAGAACCCTCGCTCACACCTGTGACTATTATCGCAATGGATGGAACTCGACTCACTTCCCGCGGCAGATATACCAAGACATGTTCGAATCATACAATGAGCTTCAGCAGCTCAAAGAGGTAGCGGACATTCTCGCGGCATATGATGACTGGCCTGCTCTTTATGACGAGGAACAGCTGGCAAAGAATGAAGTGCCCGTGTATTCCGCAGCATACGTGGATGACATGTACGTCCACTTCGATCTTGCCTCCGAGACTGCGGCGAAAATCAAGGGGATCAAGCAGTTCATCACGAACGTGATGTATCACGATGCCTTGCGAAGCAAATCAGACGAGCTTATGCGGCAGCTCTTCTCCCTCAGAGACGACTCGATCGACTAGCGGAAGAGGCAGCTCATTTCTGCTTTAGGGCGAAAGAATGTCCTTGCAATTGCATCTCATGGAAGCATATGAATCATAGGATATTGCAATATTGACAAAGATACTTTAGTCTCCTATCGTTCTCCCAAAATCAATCAGCCTTAATCGCCTGGCATCCCGAGGGTGAAACTGCGCAATCTTGGCTTTCACCAAGAACCTGGACGCCGCCGAATCCCGAGGAAGGTCAATGTAAGATGAACCAGCTTCTAATAATCTGTCAAGGAGAGTATGCATCTCTGCCGCCGCTGCCTCCCTCTTGTTCATGGGTCTTACATTGCGGTTTTCTCCCTGCCCGGTCTGACGGTGGATGAGCTCATCGATACGCTGCTGCGTAGGATCGTGATCTGCCGTGTGCGTGGACTTTGCTTTTTTGGGCTTCCCGTGAACAGTGTAGCCTGCTTCGAGAGTAGCATCAGAGACTTCTAGCACATCTCCAACAGCCGGACCGCCCAGATCCTCAGCAGCGAGCATAGAGGCGAGGTGCTCGTCTATGAACTTGTCGAGTGCGTCTTTCAACTCTGCAGCTGCACGGTCGAGCTCTTCGTTCTTGTTTCGTTGCTGCTGGATGAGCTCATTGGCGAGCAGAGAAGGCGCCTTTTCTTCTTTCTCCGAGCGTTCACTTCGCAGTCTCTCAATTCGTTCCTCTAGCCCCCTCGTAATCATCTGAGCATCATGCAGATTTGTTTCCTCGACCTTCAGGCGTTGACGATCCGCGGAGAGCCTCTCTGCTATCGTTGAAACGGACGCTTTACTCTCCTCGAGGAGCCGAGAAGTCTCACGAAGGGCTAGCAAGACCGGCAGAGGAGAATTGGGAGCTGGTAGCTCTGGCTCAGTCTGCAGAAGCGAGTCATACGCTTTCTTGGCTCTCCGAACCTGGGCGAGGCGCGCCCGAGGCTCTATACCCGGTTTTGGAAGCTCAATTTGTCTTGACATACGGAGCTGATTCTACTGTCAGTATACCAACGGCGATTGGATTTAAGTGCCAGACCTTCTGTAGGGCTTCCTCCTGGCGCTTTACATGATCCTGTAGCCCTCTCAATGTTTCATCCAGCTTGCGATTGTAATCTTGGATGGCTGTAGGGCTTAGGGACTGCTGTTCGTATTCCTCCTCGATCCTACGGCCTCGTTCGGAGAAGAGTCGGATCTTCTCCACTTTTCCCTGTGTCACGCTCATCGGGCGCACTCAAAGATCGATTAGGACCTAGGTAGTTTAGAAGTGGCACTCACCCAGGCATCAAAGATGGACTGCTCTGGGTCTGTGTAGATGTGGATTGGAGTAACAGATGGGAGCTTTACTCTTCTATATGTGTATATCACCTTCCAATCCCTCTCTGGGTGCGACTGCGCCGGCTTCGCGATGCGCGTTGTTCCGATATACTATGTCACGTGACATGACACGGGACCAACCAGATCCAGCCTAGCGCAGTCCTCGCGCCAGCACCTCCACATCGTTTCGCCATCGTCGCCATCTTCCATCGCCTGCGTTCCATCCTCCATCCTCCTTCCATCCTTTATCCGGCGTCTCTCATCTTCTCCGCGGCGCTATAGCCCCTGCGCGCTCTTCTCTTCACTTCTTATTCGTTTCGTTGTCTCTTGTCCTTTTCTCATCTCTCGCAGCGGTTGTGGTGGCTATCTGTTCGCCAACAGCGCGTGAGGAGCTGTCCATACCTGGAAGGATAGCACGGGTGCAGGAAACCGGTCAAGGCTTCATTCTGTTGTCTTCGTTTGCCTCCTTTCCCCAGCGCTCAGAACTCCTCGCAGTCCACAAGTCAACTTCCTCCCCGTCCCGACGCTCTGCATCATCCAGCACCAGCACCTCTCCACCGCTCCTCCGTGCCCAAGCCGAACAACTTCCTATCACAGCTTCCCACTTGCAGAGCCTTCTGCTCAAGCTTCAGGCCCGTCATCACACAACATTCACACCTCCACGCCGGCTCTGCCTATCCATCAGCATCTCATTCCTGCACCGCGTCTCAAGTCTTTCAAGCACCAGAATCCCTTTCCAATCGACCGCCAGCACCAGCAAGTTTTCCTTGGGGACTCCTGGTGTACATAGTCGATTCAGCTAAAAGAAAGAACAAGAAAACATATTTTCACTGCTATTTCGACTTTCCTCGTAAGTGAAGCAATCGGGCCTGCGCTCGCAGTCACAAACCGAGACAATGTCGGCCTCCCCGTCTACACTGCAGTCCACGAAACGTCCTTTGGAGGATCCTTCCTCGCCATCGGGGCCGAATGATCAGCCGGAAGCCAAGCGTCCTGCATTGGATAAAGTAGTCAAGAACGATGACGAAGGGAAGAAGGTCGAGACTGAAGCTTCGACCGACGTCAAGACTGAGGCATCTGCCAGCCAGACTGCCACTGCCGAGAATGGCGCAAAAGATACTCAAGGCGACACGGTAGTCCCGGATGCCCCCAACGGCAAGACATCCCCCGCGTCCGCTCTCGAGACCCAGCCTATCCAGTCGACAGCCTCTCACGCTGATCGGGGCACTTCGCAAGCCCCTCAACACCACGCTGCCCAGGATGAGACGAATTGGATTCATATTCGGGCTGTAATTTCAAGCCAGGAGGCTGCGACTGTCATTGGAAAAGGTGGGGAAAACGTCTCTCAGATCCGTCGTCTGTCTGGTGCGAAATGCACTGTTAGCGACTACACCCGTGGTGCAGTAGAGCGTATCTTGACTGTCAGCGGTCCGCAGGACGCTGTCGCCAAGGTAAGTTCGCAGCTCCTTTCGAGATTTGCTGGTTCGTCGCTGACTGTTGAAGGCCTTCGGACTGATCATCCGTACACTTAACAATGAGCCTCTTGATGCCCCATCTACTGCCCAGTCGAAAACGTATCCCCTGCGTCTCCTTATCCCCCACATTCTCATTGGTTCTATCATTGGCAAGGGGGGTGCCCGGATTCGCGAGATCCAGGAAGCATCTGGCGCGCGTCTGAATGCGTCAGATGCATGCCTTCCGTTGTCCACTGAGCGTTCCCTTGTCATTCTCGGAGTTGCTGATGCCGTGCACATTGCCACCTACTACGTCGCTGCGACTTTGGTCGAGCAGCTTACTGAACGGTTTGGAGGACCAGCGGCTTCTGCTTACGCCACACGAAGCGGTGGCCCTGCCAGTGTGGTTCCGGGCGGCATGCAAGTGGTGCCCTATGTTCCTCAGCCGGCCGGTGGACAGTACGGTCATCCAGACACGTTCAGGAGGCATCATGCTCAGCCAAATCGGGCAGCAGCCGGGGCATATGGCGTCCCCTACTATCACGGCCAGCCCACCCCAGCCCCCGTTGCACAGCCAGCACTTCACTATGCATCGCCTCGCGCACCATACACAGGTGCTGGCCCACATCCACCCATGCCTTATGGTGCTCCTCAGCCGGGTCAACCACATGCCCCGACTGGTGCACCGATGGCTGGGGCTGTTCCCGGCCAGCCACTTACTCAGCAGATCTACATTCCTAATGACATGGTCGGCGCCATCATTGGTAAGGGTGGTGCCAAGATCAATGAAATTAGGCAGCTTAGTGGAAGTGTAATCAAGATCAATGAACCCCAGGATAATAGCAATGAACGTCTGGTTACTATCACCGGAACCCAGGAGTGTAACCAGATGGCTCTATACATGCTCTACTCCAGACTTGGTGCGAACTCCTGGACATCCCATCGTTGAGTTTCTGCTAACGCCCGCTCAGAAAGCGAGAAGCATCGTATTTAGAGGGCTGGGTTGGCTTATCTGTTATTGGAGCATATGGGTTGGATTCTTCGAGCAAAAGTCGTCTGTTTACATGATTGTCATTTGCGTCTTCACGGTTGTGTTTCGGGGTATTTCTTTCTTTGTACTCTACTGCAGGAACGTCTGTTTCTTGATTGTTGTGTTCTGGTCGTCTCATTTTATCACTACATCTAATCCATACTCAATCCCTTATCGTTTTCCCCTCAAACGGAGTAGAAGTCCCTAGATCCCGTAGGCTGTTTTCACCCAGCCTTCTGGATGATGAATCTCCCCTTCCAAACCCGCTACATTCTATAAGCCCCTTTTCTCCCTGCCACGTCATCAGATCAGGCAACGCGATATACCCACTCTAGATCTTGGTAAAGCTAACATGTCTCATCTCCAGCCCCTTAGGAGGAGGAAGCATCTTCTCCCGAATCGGCTTGATAGCCTCATTGAACTCCGGGGTCTCCCGAGCTGCCTTGTGTGCGTCCACGCTCTCCCAGCCAACCGCCAGGAACTGCACCAGTACCTGTCCTGACGGGCTGTTCGGATGCGGGACCGACCCCGGCCGGTCCACATTTCCCATCGACCAAGACTTCGGCCTCGCATTGTCCGGCAGCTTCTCCATCAGCGTCTTCCGGAAGTTTGTTATATCCTTGTTCAGCTCCTTGTGCTCCGGCGTGATCGACGTCGGGAAGGCGAGGCCCACGAGCTCCGTGACCGGGTTATCCGTCAGCGTTGCTGTCGTCGAGATGGGCGGGCTGAGCGTCGTGTAGAACGCGACGGCTTCGGTGGAGGGCTCGAGGAAGGGCGCGAGGATCGAGGCCCGTGCGGCGCCTCGGGCGTCTCCCCACTCTGGAATATCAAGTTATCATGTTCCGTTAGCAATGGCAGGAACAGCGTAGATCGTATCCGGATTGCAGGGACGGGTGCAATTGATGATCGTCGGTATGTATAACATGTCCATGCCATGCGATCTGAATCTGCCTTTTGCTCTCCGCCGTCCATCCACTCCAGGTGGCTGGGATCCATACATACTAGATGACAAGCACAAGGGACAAAAAGAAGGATCGCAGGAAAGATAAAAACAAAATAATCACAGCCGGTGGAATCAGAGAAGGACAAGCAGGAGAGAAAGAAAGATGAAAGAACAGCAGTATGCTGCAACTGACCAACAACCCAGACAGCATCATTCTCGTCCTCCACCGTCCTCCCCCAGGCAGAATCCTCATATCCGCTCTGCAGCTTCGTCGCTCTGAGCGTGTCGATAAACAGCTCCCCTTCTCGGTTCCCCGGCTCCTCGGGCTTCACGTTCGGTTTGAGCCGGAAGTAGATGAACTCGGCGACGCGGGACATGGTCTGTGATGTTGATGATAATAATAGAATGAATTTATCGATCGATCGATCGTCGATTGGGGTGCCCTTTGGAAAGGGGTACCTGTTTCGAATCAACGAATCAATCAATCGACCAATTTGTAGTTGATTGATTGATTGGTTAATGCTTGCTTGATGCAAGTGGGCCAACAGTTGTGAAGATTACTAGAGGGCAGCTGAGCTATAAAGATTTCAGTATTTATTATTGTTGTTGAATTGCTCAGGGATATCGTCCAAGAGGTCCCCTTTGGGCCCTTTTTTTTTCAGAGAATCGGCGAAGAAAAGAAAAGAAAAGAAAGGGTCGTGGAGTTTAGGTGAATGCACGTCTGATCGACTGACCGCAGTGATCTGATCGATAGAGGTGCAGGGCTGGAGAGGGGACAATGTGATGTCACACGTCTCCGAAGCTTCTCTCCTCCGGCTCGCGGCGATGATGTATGTCCGTCCCGGACGGACACTTCTAACTTGGAAGAGAACAACGAGTAGGGCTTCTTCTCTTCTCATTTGCTTTCTTGCTTACATGGCTGGATACACATAAGAAAAATAGGCCTTTGCGATCCGCATTGTTCCTGTGTTTGATAAATAGGTACCCTTCATACATGCTAGATTATTATGAAGACGAAGACCTGATATTATCAATATATTCATTCTCTTATTCCAATCCTTCATAATATCGTAGCGTACAGTACTGCACGGTAAATTCTACAGGCAAGTACGGAGGCCGTCGTCTCACTACCTACCTATCTAATCTGAGAAAGGTAGGTAGGTAATCTTTCCATCCATATCCATCCTTGGAATGTTGGTAATGCAAGTAGTAGGGCCGTTCTTCGCGTCCGCGGTGTGCAGTAGGTAAATAGTAATTGAACTTAACCATTTAGGACTGAAGAAACAAAGGAAAAAATAAGGCGAAAAAAAGATCGGTATGAGGACAGAAAGACTGGTAACTGGAATCGTTGGTATACAGGTGCTGTACATACATGAATTGATTGGTGATTATGTGAGTCCAAATTCACGTTCTATGGTTCTATGATAGTAGATTGCAAGTCGGGGTATACCTATTAAAAAAAGAATGGAAAAAAAAAGAAAATAATTAAATGGGAATGGCAACGCCAGCCCTCCATTTGCGGAAAGGTACATCGCCATCAATGAAGTAGGTTGCTTCGTCATGTCATGGACAGATGGCGCAGTAGGTATGGACGTCTGGGGTAATCTAACATTAGACATGACTTGATGCCCTATATGAAGGGCAAATTAAGTAGGCAGGTAGCTGGTAGTGAAAAGAAAGGGAAATAAATCAGGAGATTGAGATCTTGCTGTGCATGTACCTACCTAGTCATGTAGCTAGGTGGGCATCTGGAATCACAAAATCCACTATGCAAGACCCCGCATGCGCTGTTTCGTTACTGAAGCGAAGTTGTCTCTCGAGGTTCTGGGATGAGATTGCTTGTGCTTGTGAGGCTTGGTCTAGATATATGTCATTTGATCAGCATCGTATGTACATATTATGCGAGCAAACAGACCCAAATTTTAGGAGGGATGCACAAACCATTGCCGTTGAACAACCAATTGTTGTCCAGTGATGTCATTGTTGTTGCATTATTGCATTCGAGGCCGTTTGAGCCGTAGGTAGTAGTCTCGGTTGGAAACTGATTTCCGTTTTTTCTCTTTCTTGGTCGCCGCGGCTTTTCTTTGCTTCCTTCTTGGTTGTTGTTGTTGTTGTTGCGGTTGTTGGAACGAGCCGCGGCTCTTCTGCTTCCTCTTCTTCTCTGGGAGCCTCTGTTGCTATTGGAAGAAGTCCCCATGCTGTAATTATCGTGGCCTCCATCAAGGTATCGACTGTCACGGCCTTCTCGCCCGTTGTTATGGGTAGTATAGGTCGTAGTACACAACGAAGCGCCATCGTCTCTCCCTTCCCCTTCATAGTGATGAAGATAGTGTTCGTAGTAGTCCTCAGGAATATTGAATTCCTCGCCGCATTGAGGATAAGGACAGACTTTGTGACGACACCGGTCCGGATTGTCGACTTTGTGCGGATGTTGCTGCTCTGATTTACGCAGGTTATGCTCGCTCTCGAGGTGGTCTTTGAACTTGTCGATCCTGTGGTGCTTGAAGCCACAGTTGGATAGATCAGATCGAGGCACGGTGCAGATGAATATCTCGGAAGGTTGCGTGTGGTCACGAAGGTGTCGTTTGCACGACTCCCTGTTTGAGGAGACAAAGTTCGCATTGCAGCCAGGTTCGATGCAGGAGTATCTGACTTTCGAACTACCGGCATTTTCTTGATTGGTCCGAGTTGACCTGCTGCTGTCTTGCAGGGAACGGCTGGACGGCAGCAATTGACCGTGGGGACTTGAACGTTCATCGGGCTGGTCTGGTTCCGTCTGACTCTGCAAAGCTACTGATAAACGTCCTTGCTGGATATATTTCTTTGCGACACTCCACGGAATGACATGTTCCAGTGCCGCCCACTGCTGTCGGTCCGGCATGGTGTAGGATCTATTCGTTACCCAGTAATCAAGGAGCGGTTTAATTTCGGGAGGTGGAGAGAATAATTGTGCAGCCAGGCTCGATTCTTCTGTTTGCCCATTCGGGCCGCAATAATCGTTGTTCTGAAGGGCATAACCGTTGTTGGCGCTTCCATAGCGGATTTCGTTGTCACAGAAGAAGATTGGGTCATTATTGTTGTTGTAGAGCATAGAATTCATCAGCTGCTCATTGCATTTATATACAGGAGGCTCCGTACTATCTCTGAACGGCCCTAGCTATGTTGGTAGTATCGTCAGTAGTCTTAGACAAATAAATTTTGTCAATCCAAGCACGGAGGACTTTACTTCGAGGAGTTGATCCTGGCTCAAGTCACTAATGCCTTTGAAGGAGTCTGGGTTTTCGAAGATGCTTGACCCCCCTGCTGTATGGGACACTCCATACGTCGTAGGGCTAGGATAGACATATTCCTCGTGGGAGGCAGATTGCATTCTGGTGCTAGCCAGATCAAATTATCTGTAAGTGGCCGGGCCTTATAGAGCAACTTATGCCAGAAACTGCGAATGATGATGATGATGATTCTCCTCGTGGAGACCTTTTTTCACAGAGAAGCATGCAGGTTGCCTCTTATGTCGCAGCTGGCGGTCCATCGAGGGTCTGCGGTTATATACCATATCGTCAATGAAGAAGGGTAAATTACCTTGATGAAGCAGCCCTGCTACATCCCACTCCAGGGTAAGTAAGTATGTGATTCGTGGAGACCACAACTATTCTCCTGCCAATAATTGCCCATTTCCAGGTGTCATGCAGCGTGGCTGCCGAGATTCGACACGCCTCGAGGAGACAGCCAGAAAGGCCGGAAAGCACACACCTAATAAACACTGGACATCAGTGCCTAGCTAGGAAGCACAAGTATAAACGAATTAAACTGTATGAGAAATCAAAACAATGATCATCAATGTCGATGTCGGTTTCATTGATCTCTCAAGAAGCTCAAGGGCGTAGAGTTCAACACAGCCACCGGAGGATGCCTAAGTAATGCGGGCTCCGGTTGAGCTGGCGTCACATCAGAAATCATAGACAGATCAGCAGCCTACTTACCTTAGGTAGTAGTATCTACTTATCTTTCACCGCCACATACATTCAGTGATGGATCACCTGTCGCATCTTCCCTCACATCGTAGCCCCCGCCATGTCAGCCATCCCCGAGACTTTACTTTTGGAACGCGGGCCAATAAATACATAAAGTATCTAGTCCAATTCTTGAGTCCACTCATCGTTTCCGCTGGAAGTGGCGCAGTCAACTGTCAAAGACAGAAGCTCCGCCAGAATCGGGCGTTGTTAAAGTTTTAAAGGCTCACCACTGTGGGTGATCTGGCAGGAAGCGTGCGCCGAAAGGATCTCAGCCTTGTCAGGCTTATAGTGTGCTTATCCTTGCTAAAATGAAAAGGGAAAAATCGACAGGGTGACCGCAAATGTTCCAATTGGTCGCTAAGGTATCGGCATTCGATCCATCGACAGAAAACAAGTGCATAATGATGCCGCCTGTGGTAAATTTTCAAAATCTCAACCACATTTGCTGTGGATGTGAGGGGAGGGGGAATGGGTGGGGAGGGAAGGAGCTGGTACTATCAGGCTAGTCTACGCATATACCTACACATATACTTAATGCGCTCATAGTATCCCATAGGTTTTTCGAGAAGTAGTAGTAGGGTTACTAGTAACAACAATAACAAGGACAGTGATGAAGGTAATAATATTGATTTCGACTATTATTAAATAAGACGTATAGCATAACAGGTGTATCTATCTATACATACAGTACATAACCTCATGAGTCATAAACGACAGAATTAAGTCGGTACTCATCAAGGTCCTCAATTAATAGAGGTCACAGATGTGACTAGAGAGAAAGCTGATGTTCTCTCAGGGAATAAAGGAGCGTGACGGCAAAACGAGTCGTAAAGGAGGGTATTATACAAATATGTTTAGTGGCGGGAAGACAGCGGCTGTCCATTAGCGACCTGGCCTCCAACGGTGTAGTTGCCGAAGCATGCCTTCTGGTACATGGCATCCTTCTTCAGAGTAGGCACGCCACTCAGGAAGTCCTTGACGGCGCAGAAGCCGTTCTTGGATCCCTCGCAGCCAGCCAGGCCGTCAAGAGGCAGAGGCGCACCGTTGAGGACGAACCGGATGTAGTCGGTCTTGACCGGCACCGACGAGAGATCCGGGTTCTGGTAGAGAACCGGGACGAGGTTGTCGAAGGATGTCTTATTGCCAGGGCATGTCCACACTTCCGAGATGAAGCGCGCGCCGAAGGGCGTGATCTCACTAGTGTTGAAAGTCCGGTCAGAAGGAGCGTGGTCCACGTTGCTTGGGAGGCCGCTCTTGGAGCTGTATCTGAAGTAGTCCAGTCCGAGCGCGGTGAGCACAGAAACAATGATGTCGTCGTGCGACATGTCGAGGTAGAACGGCTGGTCCAGGGGGAACTGGGCCGTGTTGTCGTCGTAGGTGACGTTGATGCTGGTGTCGCTGGAGGTGATCAGCTTGGCTTCGAGCCTGGCCGCCAGTTCGAGAACGTATCCAATGCCCTGCGCGCGGCCGCTTGGGGAACCATATCCGTAATCGCCATAGAACTGCAGGTCAATGTTGTATGCGAAATCGAGCCACTCCTGCTCTGTGAATAGGGAGCAGAAGGACGAGCCGCCAAAGCTGGAGGTTTCATAAGCACAGAGATTCTGCATGGCAAGCACGTCGAAGGCGGTCAGGTTGAAAGAAGTTGGGAGGTAGGCAGAGAGACGGGTGACAGCGTCCTTCGTGTACTTGGGAATGAAGGTCTTCGCGGCCTTGTCACTAAAAAGGAGAGTTAGTACATGATGGATAAGAATCTGCATGGATACTACCCACCCCTCGCTCATATCGCCAGGGCATGAATCGTAAGATGCCAACGTGTTGTTGAACGGATCAACCTCGGGGATGGTGACCAGGTCATATGGTACATATGAGCTGGCATCACTGATACCGAAGAAACCACCTGCGGCCCTTGTTAGCATACTATAGATTATGCAATATGCGTTCGCTAGCAATTAACTTACTCAACCACGCTTTAGCACTCTCCAGAATTCTGGGCTGGGAAGTAGTTCTGAACACAGGCCTTGCCCGCGCCGTTCCGTTCGGGTAGACATTCAACGAGTCGTTCCACGCCGCAACGTCCGGACCAGCACGATAAAGGAGTCTTCCGTACTTGTTCCAGAAATTCGCACCGGATGTCGCCTCGGTGGTAGCTCCCGTCGCGAGCAAGGTATCCTCCCCAAGCATGTATTTCCAGTCGTTCAAGAATTCGAGAGGCCCTTTGCCAACCGTAGAATTGGGATGCGCCTTGGAGTACCTGGCCAGCTTGCGGGCAAAGTCCTCCATACCTTGACCGTCGAGAGGGTAGCCCGTGGGGAAACGCTCGCCATGCCTGTGCAGGATGTGAGCTTGCGACAGCTCACAGCCCTTCGGAACACCATTAGGCACACCAAAGCCTTTGGCGTCTTTGTAAGGGCTGAGGTTCCCCCAGCTTGTCGTTATGTCGAAACTGGAGGCATAGGTTGAACCTGTCTGGGCAGAGTCCTGGGCAGATGGAGACGGGGACGCTGCCGCGAGGCTGCCCAGCGAGAGGGCAGCAGCAAGTGCGGTCGAAGTGTGAATGAAGTCCCTCATTTTCGAAGATATTTGGGTGCAGGAGTGGAAGCTCTGGGTGGTGATCAGGTCAATTGCCTCTGTTCTTGAACGCGAGGAAGAATTAAGCAAATACAGCGGGCAACATCAGCCCATTTATATGCTTCATTAGAACGGAGGCCGGCTCCTTATCGATAGTTAGGTAGTTAGTATGTATCCTTCTGAGAAATCAGCCCACGTCTTTCTCAGCGGCTATTGAGTTCAGTGGCCCGTTCATCTAGGCGATCATATCTACCTCTGTTGACCCACAGTGTTGATATCGATTAGTGTCCGGAGCAGCCGGTCTCGGCACCGTCTGACACTAAACCTGTAGAAGAGCTCCGGTCCTGGGCAATCCAAGCTGGGACCAGCCGAAGAATGGAGAAAAAAAAAGGATTGCGGGCTGCACATCTCTGCATTCCGAAGCCAGTATGAGAAGCAAGAATAGTAAATAAGACTGGCAGGAGGAAATGTCGACGAACTCCAGTTGATCTCTCCGCGCAGACAGCAAACCGAAGGTTAGAAAGAGTCCTTCCAGAAAAGCTTAGGCGAGCTTTGGCAGGTGAGCTTGGCGAACGACGCTACCCCGTACCATACCCCAAAGAGGTTACTAGTCATGTCAACCGTCAACGGATACTAGCCTCTAAGCCCAGAAGCTTCACATGGGTCCGGAATCCGTTCGATAGAATCCGCGTTTTGCTAGTCACTGAAGTCGTCCAAAGCCATTTGACGATAACGTCCTAGCGCCGAGGACCGCGACGCTGCCGCCTGCCGTTATCCGTTACAATATCGAATAACGTTATAGTAGATGGGGGCGTTGCAGCCGGCTAAGTGGGGCGTATCGAGAACGGTCTCTACCGTTGCTTCTGGGTGTTTGGTTTACAATGTTGTTGTTGCCTGGAAGAGGCCTAGAGGCGAATCAGGTATTCAATATTCTCTTTCAATGCCATATCGAGAGAAAAGCGAGAGAGGAAAAAGCAGACCCAAGGGGTGAAACTACCCTGGAAGCGATTTGGGGCAGCTGCAAACGAGTTTGGAATCCAGAAAGGGCCACGTGGAGAGATAAAGCGATATTCGCTGATAACTACTGTGTAAGACAAACTCAAAGTTCCAGGTTGATGGGCTATTCCATACCTGGCACCGAACATGTCCATAGCTTCCTAGGTAGGGTACGCGGCACTCTGTAGATCAGTTCGAGAACCTCGAGATAGCGTGGAGCAATGGCTCCGCGGACAGATGGAAGGAAAGAGCCTAATGCTAGACCGGCTTGGCATGTCTTGTTAAGTCGGAGAATATATCACTAAGTTCTCATCCAAAGGTGCCCACGTTCATGTTCCTGCAGTAGTACTGAAGTAGCCAGGGGGATTGAGAGACCGGTGAGTGACTACTGCACCTGTGCGCCATGAAAGCTGATGTGCGTTCAACGTTGATTCGGAGCTTTCGTCCATCGGCCTGCCGACGAGCCGAGAACGCATGGGGCACGCTAGTTCCCCAGGTCGGCTCTTTGCGCTTCCATGATTCCATCCCGCATTGTGGCGACTCGGGACGCGGAATGTAAGCCGTCCGGTCCGAACGAGCAGATTGTGTTTGCTCAGTTACATACGGATTCTGCGGCCTGAAGAAGGTGACCCTTGAGACGGACAAGCTCTTGTGAGGTTGCTTGACGACGTGAAGTTAAGGTGGTGGTTGAGTGAGGGGTTGCTTTCGAGGACCTGCCGTACATTACACACTTGGTCCTATTTCGGAAGAGACAGGATCAAGCAAATACATACCTTCACTGCAATCCAGTCATCAGTATTATCCCTTAATCTTCAATGCCGTCGAAAATGAAATAGCTAATCAATAATTTAGTATAATTGAGGTATACAACGAAGTAAGTCCAATGGAGAGCAACCAAAAATTGAACAAAATACATAACAGATGCATATAAATAAATGATGAAGTATTTATGCCAGGCTCGTAGTCTGCAGTATCAGGACAGTTACAGCTGACACGTTACTCTGAAAATCGGTAAGTGCTCGTAGTCCTCAGGACAGTTACTCTTAACAGTTCATGAGAGATCAAGAAGGTGGCTGTAATGGGGAGGTAGACTGGTATGGATAGTTTTCGAAACTGAGTGTTGGATCCAGTTCCGTTGTGATGCCGTTGAGAGATTGAGGTGGGAGATTGATATCGCCATTATTGATGTGCGGAGGAAATAACTTGTCCCATTCATGCTGATTGCAGCTTGTCAGTCTGTGCCTTCTCAGTTAAAATAGAGAACAGGGTTCGATATAACAGAACGAAATAGTATATCAGAAATACTTGTAACTGAGGAAATTTTTAACACATACCCAGTTAATATCCAGCATTGGAAGGTCCTCCCTGCCCACCTCCGGTGCTCCAAGAGGAGGTATCTGTGGCGCAGTTCCCGCAGATGCATCAGGCACGCCTGGCAAGAACCATAATCCCGCTGTCCCTGAGTCGGTGCTGTCAGTGGCTTCTGATTCCATACTTTGTCCACGAGCTGCTCTGCCCGTGACGTCTTGCGGAGGACTGGCTGGTAGTACAGAGAAGGCGTTGCTGTAGGAAAGATTTTGGTTGTATTGTTGGAAGCTAGAGAAACTATACGGAATGGCCGACTGATCCTGAGCACTGGGTTCAGCTTGGGCGTGAGCTTTGGAGAGATTCTGACGTGCCCGTTCCATGGCCTCTGAGCTTGGGAACATGACGGGAAAACTGGAGAGATCCTGTGACAGTGAGGGCTGGGATGGTAGGGTTCCTGGTCCAAAATCCTTTATGGCGTCACCTTGGGCTCCATCGCCAGTAGCAGAAGGGGAAACCCTTTGATTTGACTCATCCGTCAGGGATGGACTCTTCTGGGATTTGGCATTAGGATCCGGATGGATCTGATCAGTAGGAAATACCGGGTCAGTGCGGTTCCCTGCCTTGCTGTGTGGAGCAAAGGTTGGAAGTGTGTCTTCCATGGCGGTTGGCGCTTTCATCTTTCTCATCTCGCGATAGACCTTCATCCTGTCTACGATCTGCCTCAGGATAAAACGAGCTTTTTTGTCCCGGTGGGCCACAAGGTCCTGTCGACTGATGCCTTGTGGACTGTCGACATTGCTGGGTCGAGAGGGTTCGGATGGAATTTCATAAACGTAATCCAGACAACGCCAGATACGGTCTGCCTCGCGGCGCAGAGGGTACAGGAACACCTCTGTCAGTAGCAGAAGGGCAATGTGATACTGATGATAGGCTCTGCTGTACCAAGCCCACGGCTGTAGCTCTTTCGCCGTCTCCAATTCTATGGCATCCTCTAGTTGTTGAGTGCCGGTTGTTAGAATAATCTGTCGCAGCCGATCCGGAATTTGAACAGTGGCATTGATGTGGTAGCGGTGCAGGACAGCAGTGTAGAGCCGGTTGATCAGGAGAGACATCATTACCGATGCAGCCCGCTGAATTGGTTTCGGATTCGGGACATTGATGAGAGGTCCATATTTTGCATTCATAGCCTTGCGGAAGGATTCTATCTTCCCCAGGACATGAGTTATGCTAATATTTCTCTTCTCCAACCGGATCCTATCAACAAAGCAGATTCGAAGCATTTCCTGGCATTCAAACCGGATACGGGAGAAAGTCATGTCAGTCCACCGATCTGCATTATTTGTCTTTGCATTACTAAAGTCCTGATCGTCTAAATTGAGCGGGAACTTTGTGGAGTAGTCCTCTCGGCGTATATAGACACGGGGTCCCTGCACCTCGCTCGTCCTGATATCCAAGAAACAAAGCTGGTACCATATGAGGCGGCGCACGTGCGTCTCAACTGGCGGGTGGCCGTATTCTGATGGGTCTCGATGAAACCCCATACACTCTGCTAACCGAATGGCAGCGCCAACGAGAGCGGAGTGAGCCCGGGATATCTCATCTCGACACATTGGGATCTGCAAACACGTTGTCAGCAATAACACGGAGCCAAATATATATCAGTTATAGAGAGGAATACCAGGTACATCACGAATGCTTGCAGAGTCTCGGTTTTGGTTGTGCGCAGGAAGTGGGCTTTTCCTAGAGCAATCTCTGTCCCTAGTTGGAAGGTCTCTTTGAGATCCTTCTGTGGAACACCGAAGAGTCTCAGCACTTCATGCTCCGGCATACTAATGACGGCGGTGAATAGTGCGGCAAAAACCACTGCTTGGAGGGACGGAGTCGGTTCAATCCCCTTGGAAACGTCATCCCAAAATGCCTGGTACCGTTTCTCAAAACTCGGGCGATGGACAATCCTGGCAACTGGGTAGACCGCGTCCCAATACTGCTGCATCAATCTGTCCGCAGCAGCCTTGCTTGGGAGAAAATCAACCAGCGTATAATCATGGCTCGTCATACCGAATAATATGTCCGAACGGGGAGCTATGTATGACGGCCCCGGATTAATGCAAGAATCTGGAGTCTTCGACTCCGCATTCAAATCCAAGTCCGTAAGGGACCATGATAGCTAAGAGTCGAATTAGATAGATGTACATGAAATATGTTACGACAAAAAACAGTTTTCTGACATGGACAAAATGTTTGAAGGACTTCTATTTTCATAGAGATAAATATGTACTCACCTCGTCAGCAATCTTTGGCCGAAAGAAGCCTCCCACCCGTTCAGTCATTCGCATCTTTCCTATTCCGAAGCCCAGATCATAGACTTCATCATCCGCCTCGTCCTCGTACGCTGCATCCTGCACCGCCAGCGGCGTAGGCTCCAGGTCCTTCTCATCATCCGGAATGGGCAGGCCACTACTATCCTCTTCAGATTCAAACTTGAGCCCATCGTCCTTGTCGCCGTCGCGGCGCTTCCCTGCAACGTCCTCTTCCAGGGAACGTTCCAGAGTGCCCATCTTCTCCTTGAGCTCCATCAGCTTGGAGCGCGCGGCCGGGTCCAGCGACGGCGCCAGGAAGACGCAGTCGCGCTTGAACCTGGAGCAGTTGGAGCATGGGTGCAGCCTGTCGCACTTGAGCTTCCGGCGACGGCATTCCAGACACGACGTGATCATGCGATTGCGCCGGCGGATCCGTGTCGATGAGCTTGAGCTCTTTTTCAAGGTCCCGGCGCCAGCGTCACCAGACGGCGAACCACTCTCATGGTTCGCATGTCCGGACTCATGATTGCCGGGGCGCTTGGCAGAGGTGGCAGATGCAGACAAGGGAGATGGATCCATCAGCCCCGAACGCAAGTAGTGTACCTATATCGCTGCTTATGCAGTGATCTGCGCTAGAAATCCTGGCTTCCGAGGTCCCTTCTCGGAAGGCCGAATGCAGGCGGTGTTGCTGGCTTTACGTCCGTATCGGAGCAGGGTGACACGAGCGCTGCATGAACCAAATTAATTAGTATGAACGGCAAGGAAATTGCTCCAGCGTGAAGAATAGCTTTGTATGTTTCGCCCATCGCAGGGGAGACAGGACGTAGTAAGCACGTCTCTCGGTTATCGCTATCGCGAGGCGTGATATTAGTAGCGTCTCACAACGCGAGCCTTCAGCGTTAAGTCCCCAGGACGCCAAGATGATATAGCTTCCAACGGGGCCACTGCTGGCTCACGGCGTCTCATAGAGGCTCCTGCGACTCCCCGAAGACACCTGGATCCAACAGAGGCTTTGTGAGATCGCGGCGTTCGGGCCCCGCGGGGTGAGGAAAACTTGAAGCTGGAGCTGGGAGCCTAGCGTCGAGGCCCGAAAGGGCTTGGCGTGCTTCCGAAGACTGCACATGTACAGTATACAAAAGACATTGGCAAAGCTGTGCATGCGTCGATATTAGTCGGATTACATATTCAAGCTCCAAGTCGCAGACAATCATGCTATATACAGGCCATCATACTACGTAAATTGCTTTTCGGGCTCATGCCGCGCCATTCCAACATTTTCGCCCATCAGTCTAGCAGTAACATACAATCAAAATCCTGCGAAACTGAAATCGTAACTCATTCTTTTGACCGTTCACAGGTCATCAACGCCTCTGACCTTGATTTTCCTGCCCTCCACTGCCTTCTTGAGGTTCCCGACAATCTCCTTCCTGCGCTGGGCCTTGACCCTCCATCTCTCACTCTCCTCCCTTGCAACCATGCCGCTGGCATCGTTGACCTTCCGAAGCATGCTGGACCTGGCTGTCCCGTTGATGCTGGACCGGAAGGCCTGGTTTCCGGATTCCGGAGTGTGATACGCACTTATCGGCCCATCGTTTGAGCCAGGGGTCACAGGGAACCGTCCGGCCATCTTCTTTGGTGTCCGGAACGGGGAGTCTTCGCGGCCAGCCAGTGGCCCCGAGACATCGAAACCGAGCTTCTTGAGCTGAGCTTCCAGGACGTCGATATCGCTGCTCTTGCTCTCAGCCATGCTCATCATGGTGGCGATTGTGGATGTCACCGCCTCCACCGTCGGCCGCCTCGTCGCCTGCCTCCTTGACAGCGGGCCACCGACGGCGCCGTCAGGACGAGGCATGTCGGCGAGCTTGGCACGGAGAAGCGAGATCCCTTGCTCCAACTCGGCCAGTTTGCTCTGAACCGCTGTCGAAGCCTTCCTCAGATCCTGTTGGAGATTGGCTTGCTCCGCCGATAATGGCGCCGAGAGAACAGCAGCGGCGTCCGTATGCGCATCCAGCGTCTTTCGGATGCTGGCACACTGACCACGCAGGGTGAACACATCCTTGCTGAGCAGCTCCTGGCACTGTTCGAGCTTTTCTTTTACCCCTTGCACCCGTTGCTGCTGAAGGGCGCGATCGAGCACATCCACGCTCTCATCAAGCTTGTCGATATCTGAAAGCAGCAGCTTCTCATCTAGGATGTCAGCTGGATGATCACCTTGCAGGATCCTCGTCCACTTGTCGAAATTGGCCTCCTTGGACGATTCCTGATAAAGCAGGAAGGACGCCAAGGAACGAGAGTTGATGCCCAGTGTGTCAATCATTGAATTGATGTCGCGGTATAATCTCTCGATCTGGCCCGGGATGCCGGGTTTTGACGTTGTTCCGGTGTAGTCTTGATGAGGAAGGAAGGGATCAAGTGTTGGGGTAGGGGAAAGGGGCCGAGCAAGATCAGCTCGAAGCCTCTCGTCTTCGTCATCATCTGACAGCGACTGCGCCTCTGCAGTTAGGCGCTGCACCTCAGCAGCGGCCGCTCGCGCCTCTGCCTCTTTGGAGATGTTATCCGGCGACGGCTGCCACTGCCGATCGCGCACTGATGACTCGGCAAGGGCGGCTTTCCGAGAGGCCAGGGCGCTCCCAGGAGCGCTGATGGCTCTCGAGGCTCCAGGTCGAGGCAAGTCCTTGCGTGCCCCGGGCCGTACTGGGCTGGGAGACCTCGGGCTATGAGGAACAGTCTCTGGTCTAGGCGGAGGAAAGACATGATTCTTCGAAATTTCTCCGAATAAAGGTCGTGTAGCTCGCTGCTGCTTGTCAGGTACTGAGATTTTTGTAAACAGCCCCCCAGTTGGACTCTTGTCGGAGAGGCCTCCAAACGAGCTCTCGGGGGACGTCTTGAGACTTTGCAAATTGGTGTCAGTCTGCTCATCCACGTCATGCGTCACTTCCTCTCCACTGTCTTCAAACTCGGACTCGTCCGCTTCAGACCCATCAGGGAGTGCCGCAGGCTCTTTCTTAGGGCTAGTAGTTTTCTTCTGTGCAATAAAGTCCGGAGGCAGTGGTGCTTCCTCAACCGGACTCGGGCTAGGGGACTTGGGCTTCTTGGGCTGCGACAGGAAATCGGGAGGCAGTGGCGCCTCTTCGACAGGACTTGGGCTCGGCGACTTGGGCTTCTTGGGTTGCGTAATAAAGTCTGGTGGCAAAGGTGCCTCATCGACCGAGCTTTTCGAAGACGCAGAGACAGACGTATCCCCCGGAGCATAGCTGGTTTTGCTTGTAGATTCGGGTGGCAAGGGAGGTTCCTGCACTTTGGCAACCGGAGTGGCCTCCACATCAGTTGGCCGTTCGTCCTTGGGAGTAGTACTTCGAGCAAGCGTTTTCTCCGAAGGGGGAGATGGTGATGTGAGTGAAGCGGGTTTGCTGGTCTGCACAGCCGCTGGAGTCTGCTGCGCCTGAGTCTGAGTTCCGAATAGGGACGGCGTTGCGGTACCAAACAACGGCTTCGCCGGTTGGGCTGGGGCAGGTTCATCATCCATGTCGTCCATTGTTTCCGTAGGAGGGCTGGGCTTGCTCGGTTCGGTCCCCAGCATATTATCGAAGGACTCGCGCATAGAGAAGACTCCACCACCGCCTTGGTCTGTCTTGGGACCATCAGTTGCGGCAGTACCGTCTGGCTTGAAAGTAGATCCGAGTACAAAACCACCAGCGCCGACGCCAAACAAACCTTTGGGCTCGTCGTCCTTCTTAGGTGTTCCGAATGAAGTGGCGGTGTCAGTCTGACCGAACAGAGGCTGTCCAGAAGGTTTCGAAAAAGGACTCTCTCCAGTGGTTTTCGCAAATGGACTCTCCCCTGCAGGGTTCGATGCGGCGAAGCTTGCAAATCCTCCAGACTTGGCGAACGCACTGAATCCGCCTGTAGAGGCCGCAGATCCGGAGGCAAAGGCGCTAAAGCCTTGCCCTGGAGTAGAAGGTTGGCCAAAGGTAGGCCCTGAGCTCTGCAACCCTGCGAAACCCGGTTTGCCAAACTGTGGCGTACGATTTCCTAGCGAGCTAGGAGTACCAAAAGCAGGTGCAGCGGAACCCAGGGGCGTCGGAGACCCGAACGTCGGGCCACCGCCAAGTGGTGATGGTGATCCAAATGTCGGCTGGCGATTTGAACCCAATGCCGAAGGAGTTCCGAATGACGGAGTTGCAGACGGCTTCCCGAATGGTGACGGTGCACCAAAAGCAGGCTGGCCAAATGCGGGCTGCTGAGGCTGTGAGCCAAATGCAGGAGCAGGAGCAGCAGCAGCAGCCTGCTGTTGCTGCCCTTGGTTTGCAACGGACAAGCCCTGATAAGGCACCCTTTGGCGGATAGACTCGGAATATATAAACCACCAGGACATCATAATTCCGTCGTTATTTAGGAGCAGCACGTTCGGCAGCGGTGTTGAAGACTCTTCGATATCCTCGCCGTAAATCGGAGAGGCCACCTTTTCGGTGGCTGAAAGATCTATCGCCAGACCAAGGGTGGAGGTGTCTTCCATGGCATCTGTCATTGGAAGCGTTGCAGCTCTTGCTTCATTTGAAATCGTCGTTGACGCAAAAACGCCTGTTACCTGGTCGGCAGGGACGTTGTCCGTCAACGGCTTCTCCGACCTCGTGATAAGACCGATGTCGGTTGATGCGGTTGAGGAGATTACCAGGGCATCCTTTAGATGCGGTTTAAAGTCTCTTAGGCGAGCGATAAATTGGTAGGCAGGGGAACGCTTGACACCGAACGGTGAACAAACCTCCGGCAGCTTTTGAAACAAGAACGAGGAAGGTTGCCGTCGGGTGACGATGTAGTAATCTGAAGGCGGAATGCCGCCCATGTCGTCCTCTGAGTTGCTCGGCGTGTACACTATAAGGAAGATATCGTTTTCAAGCCACGATATGGAAGAGACTGGATATTGTTAGATCATTTCCCGGTTTTAGTGCAATACACTGGGGCAACTTACTATGCCGATCGCCTTCGAGGTTAGGAGGTCGTGGTATTTCGTCCTTCTTTTGCCCCTGGGGCGTCATTTGATAGCCAGTACCGTCCGCAAGGCCAGCCACCAGCTGCTTCCCCTTGTTACTCCAAGAGACGCAGCTGACGTTGTTCTTCAAGACGGGCCCATTGGGCCCAGGGACCACAGAGCCCGCTTTCAAATTTGCTATCAACAGCTCGCCATTCGTTGTCACCATGGCAATCAGTTCAGAGTTGGAATCAGTCGCTGGTGCAGGGTTCGGTGCGAGGGCTCGAAGCTGTGCACCGTTCGTAGGGATCCTTAATGCCGGCTGCGCATTTGATTGCAACAAGGCCGAGGTCTCGTAGACCAACAGCTGTTGACCGTCTTCTGTAGACGCCACCAGAGCATTCTCACCAGAAGCAAAAGCGACCTGCATAGGTCTTGCAGGGAGCGGAATCTTTGCTTGCGGCTCAAACGGTTTTGTCTTGACTCCTTCCCCGACATTCGCGCCTATCGCCTGTCTCACGGACTCGGTTCTTGCGACGACCAAACCCTCGGGCGCACCGCCAACAACAATTCCCTTGGTCGGGGCAACGGTCAGGAGAGAGCATGTGGGCGCAGGAAGGGCATCGCTAGGCCAGGGATTCGGAAGGAATCTAATTCTGCAGTCGCTGTCCACGCCTTTGAAACCTACTTCCTATACAGACCGTCAGCAAAACAGGCCAAGCTCAAAAACAAATCTGCAATGCCTCGCGACATACCTCCGTGAGGACCTCTGGCAGCTCAGGGCCCAGTTCCGCCTGCGCGTTTCCGCCACCTCCCCCGCTGGGGGTGGAAGCTCCGAAGCTGAATGCCATTCTAAGTTACTGGAAACTTGCGGAAACAGGACGGGATGTGTCGCCTAAAGAATATCTAGTCTTTGGAACATTTAGGATGGGCGGACTGGGCGGGAGGGACGGAAGGGAACGACGCTGGAGTGTTTTGGGACTCCGATGAAAGAGCTGCCAAGCGCGGTCAAAAAACTTGACTGCCTCCCAGTAAGGAGAAAAAAGGGAAAAGCGAAGAAGAGAAGAGGAGGCAGAGGAAGATTAAGAGGAGGATAACGAGCCGCGAGAGGCCTCAGGGTGGCGGCAAGCAGCTTTGAAGCTGACGGAGTCCCAAGGGCGACCGAGATCTGGGAGATCTTTAGAGCCACCGCGGAGTTGGGAGGCGTCGGAGCCGCGAGCTCGTGTCTAGATGCCTTGCTGCCTGATGCCTCAGGCCGCTACGCCCCAGGCCGCCGGAGCGTCGTCACTGCGGGTCGACAACTCGTCCTGCTCGCCGCGCTCCCACGTCCACGACCACCTCCCCGCCAGCTCCTCGTCCCCCAGATCCTGTCCTCATCCATTGCCTCTCCGATCCGTCGAGCTCTGCGAATATCTGAGGACCTAGAATCCCGCACCATCACTCTGCTTGGCGGTTGAGCTCCCCTTGTCGCCATGCCAGGCTTCGACTTCTCCAACTACAACCGCAATGCGGCCCTTCACGCCAAGGGCGTTCCTCTACCAAAAGCGACTAGCACCGGAACGACAATCGTCGGGTGTATATTCGACAACGGCGTTGTGGTAAGACTGCCTTGACTTGCTGGTACCGGTGCAATCCGCCTCCAGTACTTATGATCGCCAAATATCTCGAGGCTGACCGCATGTCACTGGGCACCAGATTGCAGCAGATACCAGAGCGACCAGCGGTCCTATAGTAGCAGATAAGGTAGGATATCAGCAATCATAATGCTAGGATCTTGTTTTTTGTCGGTTGCTGCGCTTAGCAGCTTGAAACGACATAACGACGAGCGGAGTTCGCTGACTGAGCTACTTCAACCACCAGAACTGCGAGAAACTCCACTACATAGCCCCCCAGATCTGGTGCGCCGGCGCCGGTACAGCCGCAGACACCGAGTTCACCACCGCCCTCATCAGTTCGAACATTGAGCTGCACTCCCTCTCGACGGGCCGGCCCCCGCGCGTGGTCACCTGCATGACCATGCTGAAGCAACACCTCTTCCGGTACCAGGGCTACATCGGCGCCTACCTTGTCGTCGCAGGCGTCGACCCAACCGGCGTACACCTCTTCACAGTCCACGCCCACGGCTCGACGGACAAGCTGCCCTACGTGACCATGGGGTCCGGCTCGCTGGCCGCGATGTCGGTGTTCGAGTCGATGTGGAAGCCGCAGCTGACGCGGGACGAGGCCGTCGAGCTGGCCTCGGAGGCCATCAAAGCGGGTATCTTCAACGACCTGGGCTCGGGTAGCAACGTGGACGTCTGCATCATCGAGAAGGACAAGCCGACGAAGCTGCTGCGCAACTACATCAAGCCCAACGAGCGCGGCGCGAAGGAGCGCAGCTACCGCTTCCCCAAGGGCACCACGGCCTGGCTCAACGAGAAGATCATCAAAAAGGAAGACATCGGGAAGTATGTCACTGTGCACGAGCTGTCGAGCGAAGACGACGTCGTGGTCGTGGAGAAGATGGATATCGACACCTAGATGCAAGATAATAATAATAAGAGAGACTCTTTTATTTTACGCTTCGATCTCAGATAGCATGATGAACGGGAGTCTTACGAATCTAGCTATAGTATGATAAAGAGAAAACAGCCTTCAATGCTGTTGGAGTTCCGAGCTGGGGCTTGGCTAGCCTGTCGGGGAATGAAAGAGCTGTTCCGGCTTGCTTGGGAGTATTATTGGAGATTATGAACAAATGTATCAGTAGCGACGGCTTTTCCTTTTCGTCCTACGTTTCTAGGTCTTATGGAAGAGGGTTATTCATTTCTGCTCTGGGAAAATCAAGCTGCTGCCTCAAGATGCGAGCAGGATGGACAGCTACAGTAAGCCTTTTGAAAAGTGAAAAAAAGAGCGCTAGTTGCGAACAAGAGGATGCATTCGCGACGTCATATTATGCCCTCGCTTCTATCATTTCTATTGGGTATATGCTTCATTATATACATGTCCAACTCACCATATTTCCATGATAGACCTAAGACCAGTCGAGAAATAACGGACATGATCTCTCCCGTCCGCTTCCAGCGAACCACCTTCCACGAGTCTGACCTGATCGTCTACCCTGTGAATTTGGTCAGGTCTGCACCTGGGTTGAGCTCCTCATTCAGCAACTCCCTCACGGCCTTCTTCCCTTCGACCTTCCTAACTATATTCAGAATATACCAGCGCTGCGCCGGTGGAACACTCCTGCCCGCTTGCCGGAATCTGACAACGCCGCTGTGGTACAAGGCGCGCACGAAAGTAGGCTCGATGGGCGCGCCGTGCTTGAGAAGGAACCGGTAGAGGAAACAGAGCATCCTGAACGATTGATTAGGGGACAGCTTGTTGGAGCAGGCGACGGAGATGGCGAGGCAGTTGATCAGTTCGAGGCAAGCCCGCGGGTCTGGGTAGTAAGAACTCAGTCCATTGTACTCGGCATAGGGTACGAGGGCTTTCTCAGCAGGGTCCAGCTTCATCCAGGACCTGGACAGGGCGATCTGCAGCGGTACGTGTAGACGGAGAATTCGCAGGATCGCTAGAGCGTTCTTGATGTCTGTCCTTGCAAGGCGGGTGGCTTTTTCGATAAAGGACGGACTCGTAACGTCGGTCTTCCTGACCTTCCACGAAAAAGTGGGGAAGAAGTACGGCTTGGTCGCCTCGAATGTTTCCACGTCCGCAAAAACATCCATCAATGTGGTCTTCCCGGTTTCAAGCTGTTGAAAGATAGTTTGCGCTGGAAGGGGTGTCTTTTCCCTCGTCGTCAAAAAAATGGCCATCACTAGTATATTATTAAACGGAAGGTCCAGCTCCTGAAGACTGTTTGTAAGATTTGTGAGGAGGTTCCCATGACCGGATCTAAACCTGCGAGTGACCGCGTCAAAATGGGTTAAGAGTCTATAAAGAGCGGGGTCAGTTTCTTTTAAATGGACTTTAGAGAAAGGTCTGTTGAGAGATTTCAATAGCCAGATTCGAAGAAGGATTCGATGGTGCTTTGCAAAGCTGGAAACGGCATTGTCCGGCAAGCCGTCATCACAATGCTGCGTCTCGAATGGTTGCACATCAAGCCAAACCCGGGAAGAAACAAGAGAGGTGGCATTTGGCATGTAGGCCAGACACTCTCGCCAAGCTTGCATGACCAAGCGTCGGGATTGATCAGCTTCAAAGGAGAAAGCCAAAGTCTCGGTCACCTGAATAATGTATTTTGAAGCAAGATCGGCGTTGAACGGGCGTAAGAGGTTAGAGACATAGTTCGCGTTGTCTTTTGCGCGCCTATGATCACAGAGGCTAAAGGCCAAGTAGTCTGTCGGAGGACAGTCTGGAGGAGAGTCTGTCGGCGGAGAGTTTGACGGAAGGCTCATCCATTGCAGGATGAAGCCAGGAATCCAAGGGCAGTCCTTGGAGCGTGAATCATGTATTGCGCTGACAATATCTTTTGCCAGGAGCAAAATATGCCTGTTCGGCGGGGTTGCTGCAAGCTCATCCAGCCATGAATTCATTATCTCCTCACCAAGGTCCTTAAAGTGCAGTACGCTACAGCTTTGGATTGCGTTCCAAAGTCCCCTGTAACAGTGGGCAAGGTCTCCCGGGTCTCCAGTCCTCAACGTTTCCGTGCCCATCTTTATATTCGGCAATGCTCTGATTATAAGGCCGATTTCTTCAGTCGGAACTAAGCCGAGCTCAACGGCCCGGTAGATCGCCTGGAGGTATTTATCCCGGCTGGCCCTGTCTGGCTTGTGAAGAGCGAGATGTTCCACTACAGCCAGATAATTGCTCGCCCCTGGTGCGTTGAGAGACGAATCATCCAGGAATGCAATCACTTGCTCAAAAACCGGCTCTCTGTGACGGAAACAGCGAGAGAGCATGTGGCTGAAAATCATATGGCTGTAGGCTGGCTCCCGTTGGAGATCGAGTCTAAAATCCTGAATCACTTTCTTGATATATTCCACCTTCCAGTGTCTCTTCAAAGTGATTTCAAGATCCAAGGCAGTCTTGTTAACGTTTGTATGGTCCACAGACAAGGAGGGAGGATCGTCAAAATCGTCTGTATCGGCGCTTTCCATCTCGTCGAGCGAGAGGGGAAGAGGGGCGCCGGGCGGACTTGAAGGGCAAGATAATGCACCTTTAAATATGTTAGATAATCGCCAGGTAGATAAGGACCCTACAGAGACCCCTTCCTTACCTAGAGACTCCGGTTTGGAGAGAACCGGCTGAGAATCATTCCACCGCATGTGCTCGCTTCCATTCAGCCCGAACAAGTTTGCGAAATTCAAGGATGGACCGGAGCCTCCTGCGCTCGCCAATGCCGTACTTCTTCGCTTTGCAAGGCGCCTGTTAGCCTCCAATGGCCCAGGGACTTGGCTGCCATGTCGTCGCTGGCAGTTCACGAACCGCCTAAATGTCGATGCCAGGAGATCTTCGCTTATCCATACATGGTCGAGAAACGAAACAGCAGGACGCTGCAGCGCATGCCTGCATGCATGCCTGCTAAAAGACATGTGGCATTGGGCACATAAGGCAACAAACTGAGAATTGCAGAATTCCGAAAAGTGGCAGATTAGCAATTGCGATCGAGGGTCGAAGCGCGAGCGCGGGACTCCGCACTAGACGACGATGACTAAGCCAGGGAGGGTCCGGGGTAGAAGTTGGACCAACCGGGTCAAAACTCCGCAACACCAAACAAACCGAGACTGACAAAGAACTACCTGACGATTGGACAGGCTAGACGCCCTTCCATGCAGTATATCCTGGGAGAAATCCTTCGATACTCTGACTCGAGATAGAAGCGTCAGATGGGTGATATCGCATTACTTTTCTTTTTTCGTGATATCCATTTTTGAGATCCATAGTGTCAAACAGTAAGTAGGAGGTAGACTCACCTTCTCTACATACCAAAACATATTCTTTTGTTCTAATAAAATTCCTCATTGGAAAATAATTATATTTGAGTGCATATTTTTCGTATATATAGTACATTGCTAGCATTAGAACGAGCTGTTTGTGCAAACTTGACTATAGTCACTGCCTGGAACGATCAGGCCACGATTGCACATAATGTCCTCATTTGCCCAACCAACTCAGATGAAACCATATCTCAGTCAACCTTCAAAATAAAGCGAGCAAAGCCGACAATTCTTTGCATTGCTGGTAAGACCCCTTTCCATTTTTACACGGTACATTGAGGGTAATGCTCTTTGGTTTGCAAACGTGGTATTTTCCTGGAACAGGTTATTGCGTTGAAAGTTGAATATTTTGTGTAGGCAGGAGCTAGCAGCTGCCCTGTGTGTTGCCACTTTATTGCCATTTTTGATCTTCAGCCATTTTTTGGTCCCTGATACGATAAATAAAACCCTTATTAGATAGAGGGGTAAGTGAGTCTGAGTGTGACTTCATTTGTTTTTTCAGAGACTCCTGGACAAGTTCTCTGTCTATGTTTTGACACAAATTTGTCTTTATCTGCATATATACATGAAGATCTATATCCTAGGTACTTGCTAACATAAATCAAAGTTCGTGTGAACAGAACCGAACCGAGCTGAACTGCTCACTTCCAGTGCTCCTGAAGTAAAATCAAGTTACTCTGTCTTTTTTTGTGCTTTAAACAATTTTTCATTCAAAGGAGGCTGAGGCCTAACATTAGGTCTTGGGTAGATAGGTAAATATGCAGAACTTGCAAAGGTAGAAATAAGGAAAGACGAGTTGGTATCTGAATGCCTACTGTATCATACAATACAACACAGAAAAGTGCAATAAACAGTGTTTTGAGCTGGGGAAAAAATATGAAAGAGAACAAGAAATATCGACAATTAATGATCTATGTCCAGTCACAAAAAAGGTCTATCTAGACAACACAAGCAAGCATCATGACATCAAACTAAAAACAAAGGCAGACAAAGGCAGGTATTTACTTTAAATAGAAGATAAGGATGATCTGCTCTGTCCAGTTGGCACTCATCCATGATCTGCTGTGCTGAGAATGTTCTAGAAATGGATAGAGATATTGTTACCAAAGGAGCTAGCTTACTATGCGATATGTCACGCGAGAAAAAAAAATTCACCATTATCAGCAAGTACAGTATACTAAGATAGTAAGTACTTTCTTGGATGTAGTCAGTCAGTTATATGGAAAATAACGATGTTTATTATATTACCCGCGACTATCTGCGTGGATTGGAAATTGGAAGGCGCAGCGACTGTCCGTCCAAGTCCATATTGGAATGGAGCACCTGCATGCAAAAGAACAGTAGTGGTAGGTACATACATATATGCAAGGTATTGGATCAGACTTGACCAATCAACAATCACCATTGCTCCATAACTATCCGTCCCCATCCGTCCGTCCCCTGTCTGTTCGCTCACTCAGGTCTCGGGTATTGGATTTCCCACCACACACCATGAATGAACAAGCCTTAAGACATATACATAGGGATGCAGGATTGTCGAACCAGGGAATCATCATGGGGAATCAATATAAAACCGAGAAGAAGGGGAGAAATTACCAGAAGAGAAGAAAAGAAGAAGAAAAAGGGCTGCACCAATACCATGCTGGGAACTAAGTATAACAACAGGTCATGATGTAACGAGTGCGATGATGCCAGTGAGTCGTTGCTTGAAGGGGAGTTGCCCTGCTCTATGAAGTTCCAGACGGGGTATTTGAATCGGCAAATCGTCATCATCAACCGTGATAAACCGAAAGAAGAAATGCAGAACAAAAAGAATTTCCAGGCTCCCTGTCTATACTCTTGCTTTGTCATCAGTGGTATCTCGTGATGTTTCAAAAGAAAGACAAAAAAAGAAAAGAAAAATGAAAAGCTCTCTCCGCAATCTGAGTGAGACGACGCGATGTCGGCTCATGAGCTCGCCTGAGTCGCCTCCCCGGGTAGCGGTTTTCTCCCGTAAACGACGTAGAGGTTGTGGTAGGCATGGACATTGCGGTTCTGGATGCTCTTTCTCACGTTGACGAGGAATACCTCGATCTCAGCGGGAGACCATCCTAGGTCTCTGAACGGCTTGTACGACCACCCTGCCAGCCCGTCGAGCCAATTTGCTTCGCTCCACGAACCGATCCGGGACAGGACCGGGTCCGTCGGCCAGGGGTTCAAGGGGATCTTGGTGACGATCTCTTGGACGTCGACGAAGCCGACCTCCTTCATCCAGGAGGAGAGCTTGTGGGCGATGCGAAACGGCCGGGGCGGGTCGATCACCTGGCCTGCACGCTCCTGGTAGTCGAACCAGTCATGCAGAGCGTAAGCGCTGGGGCCGTCCGGGTTCTCAGGGGGCATCGTGTCGTCGTCGCATTGGGGCTTGAAATCCATTTCGTGGCATTCGAGGTAGCCGCCGGGGCGAAGGTGGGTGAAGGCTTTGCGCATCAATTCCTTGAAGGAGGGGAGAGATCCGGACATGTGGCCAGTGTGGATGAAGTCGAAGTGATTGGGGTTCCATAGCCAGTCGTTTTCCGTTGCGTCGTCGATCAGAAAATGCACATTCTCCGGCACTTCTATGGGCTGCACTGGCGAGAGATCTGTGCCTGTGATGTGTGCGTCGGGAAAGATTGAAGCTGCGAGAGAAACAATGAGCATCTGAGGGAGGAAACACAGACTCGCGAGATGTCCAAGGACCGTCGTGGAGGGCAAAGAGGGGTGAACACAAGGAAGGAGTAGAGTTCATACCCATTTCTATCGGCCAAATCCCCGACCCAGTGCCGATGTCTAGGATCCTCTGAGGGTTTTGAAGGGGGGAAAAGAATATCCGTCCGCCGAGGACCGATTTGAACAGGTGATGCTGCATGTCCAGACGATCCAACTCTTGCTCGTCGTTGGGGTATCTGTATGCTGGGCCTGGACTCAGAAAGAGGAAACCGCACTGTACGGAGACATACATACAGCCTTCATGATATTTGTGATAGCGTCTCCCATTCTCGATGGGGTAGTCCGTGATACTGTTGGTCAATGACTGAGTGTCACTGCATCTTGGCTTTTAGCATGTTGGCCACGGATGTGAGAGAGAGCCTCCTGCTCTGCAGTGACTTGAAAAAACTGTGCAAAAAAAGGGGAAGCACTAACCAGTCGTCGCTGGACTCCTTTTCACGGGAGGTCAGCATCTCTTAGTGATTGAGAGAAGAAAAAAAATTATTGCACACAACTTCAACTAAATACGGAGTGCAAGACACAGATATACAGGACCAGAATCAGAAACGACAGAGAGCAGGGACAGAACGAGCAAGTAATAAATAGTAAAGGAGGCTCTCACATCTGGTGTCGCTACCATCCTGACTTCTGGAAGCGAAGGGCTCCGGGCAGCCTCCACATCAACGTTACGAGATCGGAGAATACTAGGGCTCGCTTGGGCCCGCAGGCACCTAGGGATTGACCACGGGCTTCGCAGAGGGATCGAGGAATAATGATTTTATCGGGGCCTCTGACATGGGAGGGGGGGGGAGGGGGGCAGACAGAGCAAGCTCCGGCGGAACGGGACGAGGCGACGCCAGCGGCGGATCAGGCCAGACAAACCACGAGGCCCGAGCCGGTATCCATATGGAAATATATATGACGATATGGCATCCCTTGCGACGCAAACCCGGCACCGTGGAACCTGGCTGGCGGCAACCCCGCCCTCTGCGCGGGCGACGGTGTGGCGGCGAGGATCGATGGTTTGACCCCGAGGCCCGCGGCCCACGGCTCTAAATTTTGGGTGCTGTTCGGACAGTTTCCTGCGGCGCTCGTTCGACGGCCGCGGCACGATGGCATCCTGGACGGTGGAGTCCGGGACCCTTGAAGTTAGGCGTTGGGATGGCGGGCAGCATCATCGCAGGAGACTCGCGACAGGGGGGTTTATTTGTCGGGGCGGTGGTGACGGAGGGCTAGGGCTCGGGCGACCCAGCGCGCCGGAAACCGAAGGATGAGATGAGAAAGAGGCAGATCGCGCGGGCCGTGTAGCCGTTACCAAGCTGGCAAGCTCGTAATAATAAAATATGCAAATCGGTGGACTGGGAGTCTGAGAGTCTTGGTCGTCGTGGAGGGTTGGCGCTGTCCGTCCGCCTGGGACGCAGTCGAGGTTGGCGGCTCACGGGGCCGCCGTGCTGGGACTTGACTGTCCACCCTGGCCCTGCTCGGAGCTCCTGTACGTAACTTCATCCTGGCACCGCACGCCACGACCCCCACCGCCGTGGCATCGTCTTCCTCAGGACCTCACGACGGACACGACTGCGTCCTGGGTCGGATCGTCGCCAAGACACCCCCGGGCTGGACGAAACCCATCTTCTGCCGCCTCCCGTGCCAGGAGCTGTCGTGCAGAACCCGGTCGAGAGGAGGATCTGGCCACAGAGGTGCAACGTGAGAAGGATACACGGCCCTCGAAACCCCTTCCTACGCGGTCATCTGGGCTCGGGTGGCCAGCCTGGAGAGCACCACGGAGTATTCTCGTCAACCACATGGGCACGTCCACGACCGTTATCGATCCAAGCCCCGCAGATACCGGACCGCCGTCAACCTGCCTGCTCTGGACGCCGTCGTGGATCCCATCTTCACCTGGCCGCACCAGCACAAGCAACACGTCGACGAACCGGATGGACACCCACCGCGCCGGATCTGGCAGGTCCCTTCCCTCCCAAGTTAGTCCTCCGCGGGAACGCCGCTCATTGGGAAGTGGAAAAGTTCCCCCTCTCCTCGTGCAGCGTGTCGGGAGGTAAAAGTTGGAACTTCCCAGCGCTTCGAGCACAGACCCTGATCGTCCGATGCCGAGTCTGGCGGCATGCAAGCACTAAGGGAGGACTACGAAGAGCCGACAGCTAAGCCGCGTTGCGCACCTCCACTTGACATCGTTGACACCTGACAGTCCAGTTACAAGCTTCAGATCCGGCCGGGTTCAAGGGCGTTTCAACGTTGAACCTGCTTCGGTCCCTGGAACCCCAAATAGCTCACTTCCAGATGGGCGCAGGTTGTGTCCTTCTGGTAGCAGTCCAAAGGCTGAAAATCCTGCGTCCGGACTCCTCGTAGCGCACACCGTCAAACCTCGCGAAATCGAATGCATCGAGGCGCAGTGTGGAGACACAGTTCACGTCTCATTGCAGTCCCCAGAGCGGTAGAGCGTCTTCGAATTGCGCCTCCTGATGCAAATCATTGCTCGTGCAGAGGGCTCCAGAAAGAAAGTGAAGTCGTCCCTTGTTCTACTGTACACTGCATGTATATTCAACAGCAAGTCGATCTCACGCCAAGCCATTTTCTCTGGATTGCCGTGACTCCGCTGCCTATCTACCCATTCTTTGTCTCCTCTCCTGTGGCTTTCGGGGGCAGGATTTCCATTTCAGCTGGCTGGCTCGCCCACAACTAAACTAGGTGACAAATTGAGACGGTCGATGGAACCTTGTCCGCGGTGATCGACACCAGATGCCGAAGTTAGTCTCGGCAGTGGCAGCGGGCAGGTAACTGACTCCTCAAAACTTACGTACTAACATGCCAGGCCAGACAGGAGGATGAAACATCGCTAGGGGAAGCTCCTAGTGCACTGAAGCTTGATTCAGGACTCAGGAACCTTCAAAACTATGCCAAGCCAGCGGTGCGGTGAACAGGTTGGTTTTGTTCTACCTACCTGCTCCGTATTCTTTTTTTAATTATTAAAATATGCAGCTGCTTGACCGTTGACACTGCGTGGTAGATCAGCGCGACGCTATCGTCTTATAATACCAAATGGGTTTATCTGCTGCGTCGGTTCAATAAACAGGGATCAATACTTGTTCCTTTCTTCCTTTCCTGGGACTGACTCCTTGAAACAAGCTTTTCTGTGTCCAGACGAGCTAGTTGTGTCTCAAAAAAAGCCCAGTCTTCCCCGGGGTCCGCGTAACTGGGTCGACTTTCTCGGCGTTCTAGAAGAGCAGACAAGACGATATCTGTCACGCACGAGTTGTTGACGACTTCCATGCCCAGTGCCCTTACCTACCTACGGAGTACTATACTAGCACGCAGTGGCAGTGCGGACTCCACCCATGTCTTCAACTGCCTGGATGTGATCACTACCCATGAGCACGGAGTACTGAGTAATGACGATTGTCCATGTGCAACATGATCTCATCCTATGCCGTGTCTACTACTGTACGTCTGCACCTTCTCTCCTGCTGAGAACAGATCGTCGCCAATCAACCGATCCGCATGCCAGCCTACTTACCTACTAGCTTAGTGTCTCCTTTACAGGTAAGCCTGAGGGGGGATAACCCAATCTACTCCGTTGACTCATGGAATAAGCACCTTACAAAGTTCCCTCCTAGGGATAGATTGACCGCCAGCCAACGACCTTGAGCTTGATTAATTAAACCTTGGAGACTTGGGAGCGTTGTCGGGACAGCAGGCAGGCAGGCAGCAGAGCAAGGGGTCCTACAACCCCATCCAAAGTAGGCACTGTCCCCAACTTTCAGTCTTTCAGATTGTCGAGGCCACATGCATGTTTAATTAATTTAACAAGTTGGATAGGTAATCATTATTTCCTTAGTGCATGGACCGTGGATCATAGACCTAAAGAACTAGACTGACTCAGTATGTACAGAGTACTCCCTACTTCCCTACCTAGTACTTAACCTCCTCGTAAGTTGTTACTGCATTGGGCTCGCCGATCGTGTTGTTGTTTTTGTCCCAAACAGCGTCGGTCGTTGCTGAATGAATAATGAACCAGCCTTGTCGGTCCACTAACTGGGTGCATTTCCCGTCTACTCTGTATGAGAATAATACCCAGAATGCCTAGTAAGTAAAGTAGCCTTTAAGACAGGACTCTCCCTTACAAGTCCTATATTTCTAAGGGAATGACACTCAGAACGGTCCCGAGTTCCTGATCTTCGTTCGTTCATTCACTCATTCATGAACATCAATCTTGGCTCTTGGCAGGGCAGCCCTTGCTTGATTTGATTGATCTTTGCTTTTCGTGTACTCGGTACGGTCATTTCTCTTTCTGCAGATCGGACGCTTTGATATCAACCTACCTGGATACCTACCTACCTAGGTACATACCTAGTACGGATAGAATAGTCCCGGGCAGCAGTAGGCCCGTAGCTACCTAATCTAGTATTTACTACGGGGTTAGGTAACCTATCTAACCTATCTTAATCTAGGCAACCTATCGGCCTGCTTACCGCCAGCAGATGAGAAAAATATTAATAATAATCATTATCGTTGCCGTCATTTGTCAGTGATTATATCATTGGATGATAGACTAAGTACCACTTACCGTATGCCTAGCATAGCGTAGTCAGTACTGGTAAGTCCCCAGGTACTAGATAGATAGAATAGGGTGTTTTCTTCTGCTCCAGGGTGATGTATGTCTCTAGATTCCTTCCATAGGTATTGTCAGGGTCTTTCCTGTTCGGGTATTCAGGAGGAACTGGAGGAGCCGGGGTCATGAGGGAACCTACATGTACATCCATACGGCGAAGGCCCATTCAAATCCTCACTGCGTACTCCAACAACCCTCCTCTAAGGACCCTTTCATTCTACCTCCAACTATGCACTTTATGTTTTGCAGAGCACTACCCTAAGTAAGTGGTGAACGGATGCAAATGAACCAATCACATTGACATGACATTTCAACCAATCGAGTGGTCTGTCTGAACCTGCCAGTACTAAGTACCTAGGTACAGTACGCTACGAAGTACTTGGTAACTACCTAGGTAAGTAGAGACAGCCCGATCCTTTCCAAGTCCTGGTCGACGCCAGACAGAGCGCCTGCTTCAACTCTTAGTACTCCAGGTTTCTGCACCCATGTCTTTTTCTTCCAAAAAGTTCAGACGTTCAAGCGTTTAGGTTCGTCTAGCGCAGACTTGAAAGAGGGGGGCGCAGCCGGCTCCAATTCGTGCGACTGTTTCCCTCCACCCGGCGTGACAAACAGGATGTGCCCGCGGCAGAGCTAATCTCAATCCAGACAGACGCCTACTCCGTACATGCGGAGATCGAAATTTAATTCCTGCTAAAATAAACACCGCTCAAGCGGACGGGGCTAGTACGGCATACGGCAGTCTTTCCGACTGGATGGATCATCATCATCGTCATGAACAGGACGTGAACCGCAGGAATCTGGAAGGCCGGGTGCAGCACTGCAGGGGTTAAAGAAAGCTCGAGCCTCCTCTCTTACAGTTAGTAGTCCGCAACGCGGGCGGAACCTGTTTGCACAGATAGGAGGTATGTACGGAGTACTGATTCAGGCGAAACCATCTACTTTCTATTCACCTAGGACAGATTTTGGTAGGTGGTCTGCTGCGATAGAGAGCACAGCGCATCGATAACGACCCTATGAGGCTCGACCGGTTCTAACATCCCCATCCCCGCCTGGGCCCTGGGGGCGAGAAGGATGCTGATGCTGATGCAGGAGAGCAGTCGTGCGTTGGTTTACAATACTGCATACGGAGCATGGGCCGTCGCCGCCGTCTTACACAGCCTCAGGACCGTGTCCTGTTCGTGTCGCCTTCTCTGCACCTCGGGCCGCCCAGGCAGGCTCCTCCTTCATCTGGATTCTGGGGCCTACGACTCACGAACGAGTCGACGGACCGAGCTCGACGCCTCGACACCTCGCGCGGCCAGGACGGCGCGGTGCCCAGCGCGTGGTTCGCCCGACAGGGAGAGGAGGCGCACGGCTTGGAGCCGGGTGTTGCGCGAGTCAGACCGCTCTCACTTGGCTCCGGGCAGCAGAGCTGTAACCGGACTGCCGGGTCGCGGTGCAGATCGCAAATTTGGGAGCGCGAGGGCGGATATTAATATCCACGCCGCGCCCGCCAATCAGGCCGAGCGCCGCGGCGCTGGAATGTTCGGGACGGAGGCACGTTCCGCGCAGGCGGTAGCGCCGGGTGGGGGCGCGCCGTGCTCCTCGATCGGGGGGCGTAGCGCACCGCTCTGCTGGGATACACGTCGCACAGCGATACCGTGCGGCCGGTTCGGTCTCCATGTGCTCCGGATATCTGCTTTTTGCCTTCTTTATTTTTTTTTTCCCTTCGTGCCTGGATCACCGTTCCTTTTGGCACACCACGTCTAGGTCTCGTGGACGCCTATGGCTGCACAGGGATGCGACTCATACGAGAGGCCTGGCACTACTGCCGGTCGAGTTCGTCCGGTTCGCACTGGCTAGAACCCCCTTTCTCCATCAGCGCCTTTTCCTACCATGCGTCTGCAGACGTTGCCAAGGCTATCCCGACATCCAGGATACCCCCCTTTGCGCCCGGGAGGTTACACTGCAACGGAGCAAACAAGACCCATGGGACCCTTGGCAAATGAAAACACAGAATGAGAGCCAGCTGGATATGGGTGCCCCAGCTGCCTCGGACGGACCGCGTCCCAACAAACCTGGCGGCTGCAGCGGCCGCACGACGCACGTGGTGTGGTAATCCACTGTTCAGCACCATCGGCCCATTGTACGGAAAGAACCATCCCTTGCGTCAGTGGAGCGTATTCCGTCCATCAAGGAGACTCCGACATTTCTGGGCAATGTGCAACCCACATCCCCCTATTCGACGGTGGGAATTGATATCCAATCGGACCCTGGCCGAGAGCGAGCCGCATCCATCCAAACTCAAAGATGCATTGCATTGCATGAACATGATGGTGCATTGCAACAGGTGCACCAAGCAAAAACCGGTGCCGTGGCCGCGGACCTTTGCCTCTTCTCGGGGAGCCAGGGACACCACCGTTTCGACTTTTCTTTCAAGGGCCAGTCGGAACTGAAACGAGCGGAAGGCGGACAGTGGACCGGATCCGTGTCTGTGTGGATCTTTCGAAGTTGTGAGACCGTCTAACTCTACCAGGTTATGCATAGCTTGGATCTTGAATCAGGCTAGAAACTTTACCGCAGTCGTTTTCTTATGACAGTGACCAGTCGGTTTGGGTGCTCAGAGTTGACGGTGGACGCTTCGAGACTGGGCAGCCAATCGATCGTTCTTTGAGTCTTGATGTGGATGTTGCTGCTACGTAATGTACATGTGCAAGGATCTGGAGGTGGTCCTTGTCCGTTGTCCCCTGTGGTGACTCGCGAGGCCGAGGCTGCCGTCATGACCATAACACAGGCATTGAAAGTTGACCGCCATGTTAACCATTTCAGCAGGCAGGAAGGTAGGTACATTACATCTAGCAGCCTACCTAGGATCTAGGCATCTCTCGTCAACATCCATGGATGATGTCAAGGCCCAGTCGTATCCGTACGGGTATACGGCACGCCCTCGCTCGTACAGTACGAGGTACGAGGTAGTCAGAATAGTACTCTCTTGTCTAGCGGCACGAGGCCAAACGGAAACGAGAGAATCTCTCTCCCTAGAAAGGAATTAATGAATCAATCATGCATAGGTATCCACCTTCTAGAAAGCAACGATCTTCAACCCCTTCATCATCTTTCACTATTCCATTCCCCTGAGACCAAAGACGGAGAGCCACTGCACAAAAGGAATACTAACAAAACAAGAGGGGAGACCAGACCCATGTCCTATCTATCCGAATCTCCTTCCCGAATCCCTTCCTTTCCCTCCCCTTTTCTCCCCCTCTCTCTCCCTGTCCATAACGATAATTGGAAGGAATCCAACACGAGGGACACGGTCGCCCTACGTATGTAATATGCATGTACACGTACCCACGGACCTTGACAGGAGTCCAGAACTGCACTTGCCACCTGGTGGACCTCATCCGACGTCTGACTCTGATTCTGACCTTAGTTCATGATCACCGATGGCGACTCCTACTTACTCCTTAACAAAGGAGTGTCAACATTTGCCGTACTGGGCTAGGTGCCTCGGCTCATCTCGCGAGGCGAGGCAGAGCAGGGCAAGGCAGAGCAAGGCAGTAAGGCACCTAGTACCTACATGTACCTGTGCATTAGGTAGTAGGTACCTAATATATCAGCTGAATAGTGGTACCAGGCTTCCTGTGCCCTACCTAGGCACTGTACCTACTAACCCATACTAGGCACCTGATCTGTAAGTCCAACAACGGGTTGTAAGATTTATATGTCTCAAATTTGGGGGCATTGTTGCTGCCTGATCTGTTTTTTCCTGTCTGTGGCTTGTGGCTGTGGGTGCCTCCTGGGAAAATGGATAAATAGATAAATAGATTTGGTAGGGTTGGGTTAGGTACTGCACTGTGCTGTGCTGCAGTGTGTATGTACAGTTAGGTCACTCAGGTCTACCTACCTTAGGCACCTTAGATACGTGGTTAGTATACAGGATGAGAGTCCTGAGAACCTAATAATATCAATATTAATATTAATAATGAATAGGTATTTTTAAGAGACAAGCAAACAAGATTTTTTTTTATTTTTCATGTCTTTGATTGAAGTAGGTATGTAAGGATAGGAGCCCTCTGCCTGAACTCTCAGCGCGTTGTTTTTTTAAAAGAAGTTCTGCAATATATGTACATAATATACCTTTTTGTTTTGTTTTGAGGGGGCGGGGGGGGGGGGGGGA